>Ga0210033_1000019_pt1 | contig 118705 bp, 112 predicted proteins | sample CryGeymeta201501_FD_185465 | JGI IMG/M metagenome (GOLD analysis project Ga0210033, IMG submission 185465) | Groundwater microbial communities from Crystal Geyser aquifers in Utah, USA - Crystal Geyser metaG 2015-01 (SPAdes) (version 2) | ecosystem: Environmental > Aquatic > Deep subsurface >... | reverse complement strand
TCACAGTATTCGCGCAGCTTCTCCTTGAAAGCGGACTCGTTCAAAAGTCCGGTTTTTTCATCCGTTCGGACGAGTTCTTCGAGACGCTCCTTCGCCTGACGTAGATCGAGCTGCGCCATTTCAAGCTCTCGATTCTTTCTCTCGAGCTCGGTCACGTCGCGGAAAAGTCCGATGACGCGCAAGAGCGTGCCCTGCTTTTCGCGCGGAGAAACCGTCAAGAGCGTCATACGCTCCCTTCCATCGCTTTGTCGAATCACAACGCGCTCATCACACATACATTTCCCGCTCAGCAGGTTTTGGGAAAGCACTTCTCCCCCTTTTCCCCCTTGGTCAAAGGAAAGATAGTTGAAGATTTGCTGCCCCTTGAAACAAGCTTGTCTGATACCGAAGAGTCCTTCGGCAGCAGGATTTGCGAATGTGACAAATCCCTTATAATCCGTCACGACGACCGCGTCTTGAATTCCACAAAGGACAAGATCGTACATTTCCTTCTGGCTTTGAAACCAGCGGAGTCGTCCCTCTGTATTATCCTCATCGGGACATTCGGCGGGGTATTGCTTTCGCACCAATTCCGCCTCCGCCTCCGTCAGGAGGCTCTTTTTCCCCTCGCCGCTTTTATCCGATTGTAGAGTCAAACCCATCTCCTCTTTAGAATATGCGAGAACGTCCTTTTTCAGAACGCCAAAGCAGCCTAATAGAAAATGAGCGTTTCGTCAATCCTCCGTTGCAAAATAGAAAAGGAACACAAGACTTAAGAAGACTTGCCCCGACCAATAGGACCAAAGATAATGATCGAATAGGAGAGCCGGAAAAAGCATGATGGAAAACTGAACAAATCGTCTTCTTCTCTTGGGCCACATTTCGCGTAAAAGAAGAGCGATTCCAATGAAGCCGAATAATCCCGTTTCTAAAAGCACAATAAGAAAAATACTATGCGGCGCTATCGGACCCGCGCCCGCCTGCTGCATAATAAAAAGCGAAGAGCCCGGGCCATAGCCGGTGAGTGGACGGTTTTCAAATGCGCGCAGCGCCGCCGGAATAAGCGCTATGCGTTCGGTTACGGATGCGGATTGTATGCCGTCAGAAGAAGGCCCGCGCGACGAAAAGACTGGCCATGCAAATACAACCGTGCAAAATGCCGCCAAACCCATAAGAACTGCTGCGCCAATGATGCGATTGCTTCGCGCTCTTTTTCGAAAATTCCAGCCCAATTCAATCGCAATCGCAAAAGCAGCCATCAACCAAGCTGTTCTCGAAAATGTGAGAATAAGCACGACGGGGATACTCGCGAGCGAGAGCCAAGCGATAATCCTGTGCCATTTTTTTTCTGCATGACGTACGAGATAAAACGCGACAAAAAGTCCAAGAGCGAGCCAAGCTCCAAAAATATTCGGATGCGGAAAACCGCCGTATGCGCGGAGAATGCGTCCGCCTTCCGCAAAGATCACAGACACGCCCGCTGTCAGTGGCAACTGAGAAGACATCCCAAACCAAGAACTCCCCGCTACGTGCTGCGCTGCATATTGCCAAATCCCAAGCGCAGTATGCGGAAGAAGCGATAGCAGAAACCAAGCGCCAAGCTCTCGATTTGAAACGCGCATCCGAATGAAGGCCGTGACGAAAAGCACGAGAACCGCGATTTGCGACCACCACTGCCATGTATAAGACGTTGTAGAAAAACAGGAAGCAAATGCTAAGAACCCCAGCCCTGTCCAAACTCCTTTCTTCCATTCAGGGCGTATTGATTTTTTGAGCGTACAAGCAAGAATGGTTGCGGCAAGCAATACCATCCAAGAAAGATAGAAAGAAAACATCGTTTCCTCGGGTACATATTTTCCTACAATAGGGATGCCGCCCCAAAGCAATCTTGTTTGCCAGGGCAAAACAAGAACAGTAAGACGCCACATCCACCCCCACGCTGTTTCTCGCAGGTTATGGTCCCACTTCATACGCTTTGCAAAGCGATTCATATCTTGCTCGAATATCCGCACGAGCATCATCCACGTGAAATTTGAGCGTATGATCATTTACCACCACACACGTATCCCGATTCATCGCTTCTTTTAGCCTCGGGGACATTAAATACGGATGCAAGGAAGCCGCAAATCCGTCAAAAACGGATGGTGTTGGTAATCGCAGAGCCGGCCGTGAAACGGTAATTCCTTTGTTCACACGCCAAGGCCGTGCAAGCGGATGTTGTCGGCAGATAGCCTTATTTGCCTGCCAGAGTTCAGAGGAAATGCCATCGTCGTAGAGCGGTAATAAAGAAAGATACCAATAACGGAAATAAGGATCATCCCCCGAGAGCATGAGCGACGACAAATCAAGCGCGGCGTCATCAATAAAAAAAGATAAGCAGACAGAATCGCGGTCACTTTCTCTCGCCCCCGGACGTTTTCCAATGATCTTATACAAAAGGGTGCTCCAACCGCGCGATTGATATAAAGATCCGCGACGCGTGATAACAAAAAAATCGAGATCGGCTTCATCGCGTGCATGCGCGAGCGCTGTTGTATTACAAAGTGCAACAAAGCGTACGCCATCCAAGTGTGCAAGGCGCTTCGCAACGCGCTGCGCCTTCCGGATTTTGCGCGGGAATAATCCTTCGCGATGTTCTTGTTCTTCGACAAAAGCTTCGTTCCCTGCAAAAACACAACGCCCGCGCAAAAGACGGAGGAGACCTTCTTGTTCCAATGTTTTTAACTCACGATGCACCTGTTCAAGTTTGCAAGACTCTCCCTTCGTATCAATTTCAGAAAGCAATTCAGAAACGGTAGGTGGATACCCCCAGGTCATATGAAACGCTAAAGTGCGTAACAGGAAAAGGCGCGTGTGATTCATCCTTCTTTCAACATAGCGCTTGGCGCGGCAGGTTCGGCTTTTGCAATGGCACGCGCTCGCTCCGGAACCGAAGCGTCCGTGATAACAACTTTCTTAAAAGACATGGAAACGATCGCATCCCAAGATACAAGGAGCTCTTCCCCTAAGAGATTTGCTACAAGTCCGCTTGGCTTTACGCGAAGGGTCTGTAAATGGCCGCTGTCCGCATCAAAATCAAAACTTGCAACTCTCCCAACGGGCCAGCCCGAGCGGGTTTCCACCGGCACGCCTGCCATTTCTTTAGAATTCACCTTCATATAAATATAGCCTAGCGGAAAGACTGAATTCGAGCTACCAGAGGTAGCGTATGACGAAAAATCCGCCGATCAGCAGCGCGGTAAACAAGAGCGTAAACCATTCAAAATATTTCTCAATAAACGGACGCGCTTTCGGACCGATCGTATAAATCACGCCCGCCACAAGAAAAAAGCGCGCACCCCGACCAAAGATCGTAGCAATGAAAAATGGAATAAAGCTAATGCGAAACAGTCCGGCGGAAATGGTAATTAGCTTGTATGGAATTGGGGTAAAGGCCGCTGTAAAGACCGCGAGAAACGCATGCGCTTCATAGCGCGTTCCGATCGCTTCCATAAACGGCTGGAGATGATAAAAAGAAATAATGGGAACGCCGATTGATTCATAGAGTCCATAGCCGATCAAATAACCAATCACGCCGCCCAAAAGGCTGAACAAAAGACAAATGGAAGCATAATGAAAAGAACGCTTCCTATTTGAAAAGCCCATGGCGAGCAGAAGCACATCCGGCGGGATTGGAAAAAATGAACTCTCCGCAAATGCAAGCAAAGCAAGATATTTTTCTGCCTTTGGACTGCCGGACTTTGCGACCGTCCAGTCATACAGCTTTCGTAATGGAGCAAAGCTCTTTTGCAAAAATTCCATACTAGGATTCAACGACGCTCCCGCCAAATGCGCGGAGAATATTAGAAACCGCATCTTGGCTACGCTCCGTTGCACGCGCAGGATCTTCGCCGATAACACCATCAATCATAAGCCCCTGCGTTTCCATGACTTGATTTAAGCAGGATTCAACCATACGCCGATGACGCACATCATTAATTATTTTGTCTCGATGAAACGGATACTGAAAACGAATAACGATCGTATTTCCTTGTATGGATTCCGGCTGCGATATTTTTAAAACAAATGGCAAAGAATGATTCTGTTCGTTTACGGCTCGAATAACCGCCGTCCATTTCATGCGCACAAGATCAAAATCGACAGAAGGCTTCTCAGTGTTTCCCGTTTCTCCTTTCACCTCTTCACGCTCTTCGGATGTTTCAATCTCTTTTTCTTGAAGCTCGGTTTCTCTTATATCATTTCCTTTTTGCGCAGGAGACTCATCAACTTGTTCTTCGTGTTTCGTTTTCTCTTCAAAGTTCGTTTTTGTTTTTTCCTGCGCTTTTGGGGATGGAGCGGGGCTTTGCCTCTCCCCTCCCTCAGGAGGCGGCTGCGTAGCCGATGCGTGTTTTAGAAGTCCATTTGCTACAACCGTTCCCGCGAGCTGAAGTGCAAAGAGCGCTTCCACGCCGGCTTTCACATCGCGCCTTCGTTCAAAAAGCAACAGAGCTATGTCATTGAGTTCGGGTGGCTGGAAACGTCCAACCAAAGGAACGAGCACGCGTTCTTCTTCGGGACCTGTTTTCCATTCCTCAACAAGTTTTGGATTGCCTGAGGCTGCAAGGAGTTTTCGAACGATGAGAAGAAGATCATCAAACAAAGGTTCAAGAGGAACGCCATCGCGAAAAAGACGATCAGCTTCTTGCACCGAATCTTCATGTTTTTGATCAGCCCAGAGCGTAAGCAGACCCGCCGCCGCCGGGAGATGACTCTCCGGAATCACGAGACCCGCAATATCCATTGTGATCGTCTGCTCACCGAGCGAGCCAAGTTGACCGAGCAAAGTTTCCGCGTCACGCACACAGCCCTCGGAGCGAGCTACAATAAGTTTAATAACTTCCGAATCAAGCTTCCATCCTTCTTGAGAAGCGAGCTCTCCTACGCGTTTTGAAAGCTGCGCATCTCCAACGCGATGAAACTCAAATCGCTGACAGCGCGAAACAATTGTCGCCGGAACTTTATGCCACTCGGTTGTTGCTAAAATGAAAAAAGCATACGGCGGCGGCTCTTCGAGTGTTTTTAAAAGCGCATTCCAAGAAGCATTGGAGAGCATGTGTGCCTCATCAATGACATAAACCTTGCGATGGCCGCTCATGGGGGAAAAGCGTACATGCTCCACGATAGTTTCGCGTATTTTTTCAACTTGCGTATGCGTAGCTGCGTCAAGCTCGATAAGATCAAAGGCTTTTCCCTTGTTTGCGGCTTCGCAGGCAGCACAAATATTGCACGGCTCCCCTTCTTTTAGCGCTTCACAATTTAAAGCCTTCGCAAAAATACGCGCTGTCGTTGTTTTTCCAACGCCACGCGGACCCGAAAACAAAAAAGCATGGCCAAGTCTGCCCGTCGCAATTTCCTTGCGCAGCGTCTCGGTTACATGCGTTTGTCCCGTCACTTCTGCAAACGTTTTTGGTCGATATTTTTGGCTAAGCGAGGCCATAGGCACCCCATATACTGGAGCATGGGATCCGTAACGTCAATTACACCAAACCCCGCCAAATAGTTGGCTTGAAACGACGCCCATTGGGGAAAAAGAGTGAGGTGAATTTTTGCACAACGTTGGCGTATATCTGATGTTGTGGAGCAATATAGGCGAAACGAAATGGAGCCAGATATACGCTATTGAGTGATGTGTTTTTAAATATTTAAAAAGATTTAGAAAATAGTTTTTCCCATTTTTTCCACTCCTTCAATCAGTTCTTCAACATCGTCTTTTGCCGGCTCTTTCTTTTTTATGATCACATAAATCACGTGAGTCTCCTAGATGGAGTATCTTGCGCCATGTAGGCGTTTCAAATATATTCGCCTCTTTTCATTTATCATTGTGATTACTCATTGAAGAATTCTTTTTAGTTATTTTCACTGCATGGTTATCGCGAACTCGTGAAAGATGTTTTTCTAACCCAATACCAGCACCGGCACCCCCGAGCAAAACCTTTTTCATTTCATTCTTTAGCCACTTCTAGCTCTAAATCAGAGATATCAGCTTGAACAAGTTGTTTGATATCAAAAAGAGGACTCTCAAATCTTTTTTTGATAGATTTTACTATTTCTAGCTGCTGCCTGGAACGGGGTATGACAGCATCAGTACCTATGACTTTTTCTTTTTCCCAGCCGTGTGTCATATGCAAGCCCTGTAACGTATCTTCAATGACATGGTTTCCAACTGTAATTTCTTTTCTCCTTGTTTTTGGTTTTGCATATAAATTGATAAAACCTTGAACTCTATCGGGCGATCGTTGTTTTAGTAAAGTGAGCGCCTCTGAATACCAAGATTGATAGTTGTTAGTAAAAAAAGGATAACCTTTTTAAAAACTCTTTTGCTTTCTTGTCATCTTTCAGCCGTTTCTTTACTGAAGCGGTAAAATCTTCCGAAGTAAAAGCATACATAATTGCATTTTGAAGTTGACCACCTTCCGATATTCATTTTTCAAAATCTTGCTGCATTTTTTGTTATGTTCATTGGCGCGCGCCTGTAATTCTTCTCCCAAGTATGAAGCAAGTATTTTATTTAGCTTTTTTATTCTTTCCTATAAATTCATAAAAAGAAATTTGAAAAAATTTGAAAACAGCTGGGCGTTAGCTCTAAAAAAGGGACGCATTATCTAACGTTCCGGCACAGCTGAAATATGGCAGTAGCAAAATGAGGGGCAACGCACCCCACCACTGCCAAATTTGGATGAGCAAGCGTTAAGGACAGATTACTTTCCGAACTTTTTGATCGTACCAGTTAAATATTTTAGCCCCTTGTTGATGTCCTAAACTGATTTTTTAGTACTGCCGCCTTTATCTATTAAATTACTCTTTGAATTGCAGGCGGGGCATGTAATAGTTTCTTGTTTCTCAATTTGTTTTAGTGAGACATCCATTTTTGTCTTACGCCTTGGATAGAGGGTGTCAATCTTTGACTGTGATATATCCATATTTTTGTAGCTAGAGCGAGGGATTTGAAACCCTCGCGAAATAGCCTAATAAAACAAACAAAACCTTACCACTGTTCCGTCTCTTTTTGCTTGATAATATTTTCCAGAGCCGCCCAATGTGAAGGCGCGTTCTTCGGAACAAGAATAACGGCATCATCGCCGGACTCGCCTTTATGAAAAGAAACGGCCGCCGGCAAGAGGCGATAGTTATTTCCTGCAGCTGATACTTTCCAGTCGCCGGTTATATCGTCCTGCGTAAGCATACCCACCAGACGATTGCGCTCGATAGGTCCTTTTTGCTTGAACACGAATTTTCCGAGACTATTGATCGTTAAACGTAGCAAATCACCTTCAACCAGCTTCGACTTTGAAGCATAGTTTGGCGGGACCAAATATTTTCTGCCGTCTTCCCCGACCATATTATCTCCGTCGAATACGCCATCAATACTGCGCCCGGAGAAAGTTGGTGAACATACGTCCCCATCTTCTGTTGTTTGACGCAAAACCAAACTTTCAAAATCCTGAGGCTCCGCCTCGCTATCAAGTAGGTGTTCTAAATTTTCTAGTTGATCTCTGAGCTGGCTAATAACGCGTTTCGCCAAAGCGATTCTCGTATCATTCGCTGAAAGCGCTTCTACTTCCTCACCAATTATTTCGCTATCCGCGTCCGGCTCGAGTTCTTCGTCTCGATTCATCATACAATTTTTATTTTTGATTTTATGACCTACGAAAAGTATACCTGTTTTTCTCTTCGTATGGAAGACAAAAACTTACAAACCAAGATCTTCAAGAGATGCTTCGCGCCGTTCTTTGATCTCCGCTTCCACGAGTTCGCGCTTGCGTCCGTACTTATACCGCGAGAGCTCGCGAATCATATTTGCTAATTCTCGCGTTGGCGGGCGGCGCGCTTGAATAGGCTGCATATTAAACGGGCGCGAGGCCTGGTTATCAATAAGCAATTTCATATTGAATGTGAAACTCTCAACATTTACTAAATCATAGTCGGTAAACACCGGAGCGAATTCTTTTGCAAGAAACTCCGCATCCTCTACACCGACGCGGTTTACACAGAGTGTTCCAACGTTTCCAAAAATAGCATCACGAATTTCCGGCATTTCTTCCAACTGGCCGATAAATTGATGCGCAATAATGAGATCCAGGCCATATTTACGCGCCTCCGAAAGAATCGCGGAGATGGATTCAGTAAGGAAGTTTTGAAACTCGTCGATATACAGATAAAAATCTTTTCGCTCGCCTTTTTCCGTGTCTCCGCGGGCAAGCGCCGCCATCAAAATTTTTCCAACAAGTACCATTCCAATAAGATAGGCATTCATGTCGCCGATCTTTCCCTTGGATAGCTTGAGAAGAAGAATCTTTTGATCATCCATCACTTCCCGAATATTAAATGCGCTTTTCTGCTGGCCGATAATCGGGCGCATATAATCGTTGTAGATAAACGGCGTCAGCTTAGAAGTAATGTATGGCACCATGTTTGCGAGCGACGCTTCCCCTCCCGCTTTTAGCGCTTCCTTTGTCCAGAAATTAATAACATCTTCAGATTGGCATTTCGATAATTTGAAATTTCGATAATCCTCGTCTGAAAGAACCTTCGAGATTTCAAGAAGCGTCGATCCGGACTCCGGATGATCCATGATGAGCAACATGGCATTACGCATGTACAGCTCAAACATCGGTCCGCCTGTAGATTTCAGATCGTATAGGCGATCAAAAATTTTGAGCATTTCGTTAATCACGAATGTCTTTTGCTCAGGATGGCTTGGATCGAATTCGAGCATATTGAGTCCCATGGGGCGAGAGAAATCAGCCGGATCAAAGAAGATGACATCTTCTGCACGCTCCTTTGGCACAAACTCAAGCGCGTCATCAGCGAAGTCGCCGTGCGGATCAATGACACAGACACCGCGGCCTTCTTCGATATCTTGCTGTACCATCGCTTTCATCATCTCCGTTTTACCGGAACCGGACTTACCAATGATATAGGTATGCCTGCGACGATCCTCTTGCTTCATACGCACGTCATAGCGGTGACCGCGATAGTCAGAGTGCCCGAGCAGGATACCTTCCGTTGGTAAATTCGGCGGCGGAAGCGCTTTTCTGGAAAGAAGCCAATCGATTTTTGGTGTTTCCGTGGACGGCAAAGGAAGATGGAAGAGCGTAGCCGCCTCTTCTGCATTCATGATGACTTTATACTTTTCATCAAAATGTCGAAAAATAAAATGCCGCACCATGGAGGACTGAAAACGCGGCATGGCTTTTACAAAGCTGTTTCCATATTCATAGATATTGAATTGTCCGTACGCGCCAAGAACATCATTTAAATAGCGTTGTGCTTTTGACGGATTTGCTGCGGATACCAAAATGCGAATATTTACATCAAGCCCGGCTTTTGATGCTTTTTCTTCGAGACCTTTTACCATTTCTTCATCCAGCGGGCTGAGATGATATGCCTCTTCCGGCTTTTGTTCGCCTTTTTTTCCTGTCGTTGCAAAACCGGATAATTCTTTTCCAATGCCTTTTCCAACACCTTTGAAAAAGCCGTTTTTTCCTTTGACATCCGCTAAACTCTTCCCTTGTTGCATGGCGCGCGCAATACGCAAACCACCTGCACGCCAACCGGCGCGCGCGCTTCGCATAACATATTGAATTGCAATCCCATCTTCCGTATCGACTTTGGAAAGGGCGTTCGTGATGGAGTTCATCGAATCACTTTCCAGTTTTGTATAGGTTTTGATGGGGAAGTAGTTTTCGCGACGAAACTTTAAGTAGCTTCCAAGAATAACGCCTTGTGGCGCAAAAATATTGTAATCCGGAACCACGTCAATTTGCGCGTCGGGATACTGTGCCTGAATTTGTTGTTCTACAAAACTCTGCCATTGTTCTGGAACACCTGTATAAAAAGATATTTTATCGTGATGAGAAACGATTTCGAATGTGAAGTGATCCGCACGCCCCATGAGCCACGCCCCGAGACCTTTTTGCGCTTTTGTGGAACCAAGCGTCGATAAAACCGTTTCCATTCGTCCGATTAATTCCTGAATCTGCGCCTGGGATTTATTTTCTTGTCCTTCTTCGCCCGTCAGCTCCTTTGGAACGCGGATTTTTAATATCTTAAAACCAAAAGCTGTCTTGAAACGACCGCGCGCTTGAAACGCCATTCGGATAATGAAAAGAATGAGCCAAATGCCTACCACCAGGCCTATGAGCACATAGACAAGCAACACAATCGGATTCACGAGCAAAGATCCGATATTCAAAGCGGACGCCTGCGTGATGGGTGTGGGCGTTACATCAAATTGAAAGAGGGCGACTGGGAACATGTTAGAGTGGTGTGTTTTGTTGATCTTCCTTGCGGGTCTGTTCCAGTATAACAATCTTGTCCGTTTTAATCTTCGCTTCCTGTTCAAGAAAGAATTTATTTACGCTGGGAATAGTAAGTAACCAATCACGGATAAGAAGTAATACTTTTTTTGTATTCACCTTAAGGTGTTTCACCATGTCCGTGATGGAAGTAGAAACTTCCAGTCCTTTTGTCTGAAAACGAAGTTTTGCGTCCGGCGGAAGCGTTGCATACAAAGGTGCGAGACCTTCTTGAAGTATGCTCTGTACTTCCGTCATGACTTCGTCTTTTTGCATGGCTGACGCCTCATCCGTTTGCACTTGAGCCGCCGCCTGCGTTACGGAGCCATCTTCTTCTCCTGCTTGCCCTAAAAATCCTTTTTCTTTTTCGAGTTTTTCCGCGAATGCTTTCTCCGCTTCAATTTCAGCTTTCGCATATTCATCAAGCTCGCCATCTTGTTCGATAGCTTCAACAGCCGGAGAAAGCTCGGGTGCTTTTTCCGGCCCATCTTCAAGCGCCGGTTGCTCAGACAAAAAGCTATTTGACATGTCGCCATTATAGCATGCAAAACGCCGAATGCGTAACACATTCTTTACTTCCTGTTCGTTTTTCTTCCCTAACTTTCCTCTCCCCGAAACTTATGTCGCTCCTCTATAACGTGAAGAGAATATCCTTCGTCTCCGTCTTCAATAGACCAACCCTTTGCATTGATTTGATCGCGCAATTCATCTGAACGTTTCCAATCTTTTGTTTTTCGCGCTTGTTCGCGTTCTTCTGCTAAAGCGGTTATTTCGTCAGGAACGGGAATTGCTTGGCCGATATATTCTTTCAGTCCAAGACCAAGAACGCGGTCCATTCTTAGCAAAGCTTCCGCTTTTGCGGATTTTGGCTGATCAGAGCCCAAGAGCTCCCAAACCACAGCGAGCGCTTTTGGCACATTCAAATCGTCTTCGAGAGCCGCGGCAAATGTTTTTTCAAATTCAGCACAACCGATAGCGGGCGCTTCAAGTTCTCGCGCTGCTTGGCGAAGTTTTTTCAGCGCATGTTGCGCCGCCTCCAAGCCTTCCCAAGTAAAATTCATCTTGGAGCGATAATGCGTTCCAAGGCAGTACAAACGAAAAGCGAGCGGATCGAAGTTTTTCGCTATTAAATCGTCTAGTGTATACGCATTCCCCTCGGATTTTCCCATGCGACGGCCGTCCACGAGGAGAAACTCAACATGCATCCAATACTCTGCGAGTTCTTTGCCGTACGCGGCTTCGCTTTGTGCAATTTCATTTTCATGATGAACCGGAATATGATCGACGCCACCCGCATGAATATCAAAAGGCTGACCAAGATATTCGACGGACATGGCGGAACACTCAAGATGCCAGCCCGGAAATCCGACGCCCCAGGGGCTTTCCCATTCCATCTGGCGTTTTCCCTCTTTTGGAGAAAACTTCCACAGAGCAAAATCGGAAGGATGTTTCTTTTCCGGATTGGCGGCGACGCGCGCGCCTTCTTCCTTCTCTTCCAGCTTCTGACCCGAGAAAGAACCATAGGTTTTAAACTTGGATGTATCAAAATAAATTCCGTCGGAGATTTTATAGGTGAAGCCTTTTTCTTCCAGCGTCTTTACCAAGGCGATTTGTTCTTCAATATGATCTGTCGCGCGAGGAAGCTTGTTTGGTTTTTCAATATCTAAACGCGCAATGTCGCGCAAAAAACGCTCTTCATATTCCTTCGCAATATCCCAAGCCGTTGTCCCCCGCTTTGCCGCTTCGCGTTCCACCTTGTCTTCTCCTTCATCGCGATCGCCGACGAGATGTCCGACATCGGTGATATTCATCACATGTTCGACCGTATAACCAAGCAACTCGAGCGTTCGGCGAAGAATATCTTCGGCTACATAGGAACGTAAATTCCCAATCGTTGCCGGATTGTACACCGTCGGCCCGCAAGCGTAAAAACCCACTCGCTTGTCATGCAGCGGGTGAAAATCTTCCAAAGATTTGGTGCGCGTATTCCAGAGTTTCAACATGCGCTCAGAGTAACCGATTTGAAAAAGAAATCAAAGCTCTTAGACTTTTTGCGCCTTGCGTCGATCCGCGGCTTTTCCCAGCAGCAATGCTGTGATGATGAGCGCAAAAGCCGTAAGCGTCATCATGGGAATGGTGATATAGCCGTAATTGAGTGTGAGTTTTTGCGCGCAGGAAACGCCGGCACCGTTCACCTCACAGCTCGAAGCCTTGATAACGCCAAATTGTAAAAGATACTGATAGGTTGAAAGCAAGATTCCTATACTTGCCAGAACGAGAGCATGGTCGCGAATCGCCGGTTTCTTTTTGAAAAAATCAACGCCAAAAATAATAACCAAAGGATACATCACAATGCGCTGATACCAACACATGAGACAAGGCGTAAGTTTTGCCACTTCTGAATAGAACAGACTTCCACTCATGGAGAGGACGGCTACAAGAAACGCAAAGGCTCCGTCTTTGCCATGCATGAAATCAATCACGAAATTCAGAAGACGTTTCGCTGGCGATGCGACATAAGACGCAAGCCAAACAAGCACGAGAGCGACAAGCCCGATATCACCCGCAAGCGTAAGAAAAGCGAGAACATTTGTCAGCGATTGTGTATTCATACAGTGAGGTTAATGGCGGAAGATTAATTCGTCGACTTCCGTGGCAAACAAGGCCCCGATTGTTTCAAGTTCTTTTTCCCTTATGTCTGCATATGCGGAAAAAGCAGGATCTAATGTTTTACCGGAACGAAAGCCTTGAAGCGCATAGCGTCGAGCGCCACGAACGAGTTCACGCATATTCTCGAGCGTTTCCGCGTCATGATGCTCGCGCACAATGGTCGTGCGGAATTCATAATTGGGGGCAAGTTCACGGATAAGTTTAATACTTTCTTGAACCGCCTCGGGACGGACGCAGGCTCCGACCAGCTCAGTATAACGAAGAAGCGAGGTTTTTACATCCATCGCTACATAATCTGCTAATTTTTCCTCAAGAATAGGTCGAAGAATTTCCGGCAAACCGCCATTTGTATCGAGTTTTACCGCAAAACCCATTTGTTTTATACGTCGAAGAAAATCCGGAAGATCTCGCTGAAGCGTCGGCTCCCCGCCGGAAACGGCAACGCCGTCCAAGAGACCACGTCGCGTTTCGAGAAAACTCCAAAAGACTTCGCCAGGGATAAAGTGATCTTCAAGCTCTTTTAGCTGTTCCGGCAGAACGAATTCCGGATTGTGACAATAGCCGCACCGAAAATTACAGCCTGCTGTAAAAACGACGCAGGCTGTTTTTCCGGGATAATCCAGGGTTGTAAATTTTTGAACGGCGCTTATCCGCATACGCGGCTATACCGCTTGATGAAAGCATCATTTGCCATGACGCTCTCTTGAAAATGCTTCCGTGAATAATGTTCGGATTTTTTTCCTGTGTTGAAGTTGGAAACCGGGCGATGATAGCCCATGACACGGGTCCAGACTTCACAGCGTGTACGATTTTCGTTATTTACAGCATTCATAGAATAGAGAGAAAAGAATAAAGGTTCGTTTAGCGCTCCGGCGAAGCGCTCACATAGGTCTTTCGATAGTCCTCATCGAAATGAGAATCTGTCTTTAGACCAAGCTCCTCGTCGCACGTCGGGCAAAAATCCCACTCGCCTTTTAGATACCCGTGTTTAGGACAAATGCTAAACGTCGGCGTAATCGTAATGTAAGGCAAACGGAAATTTGAGAAGATGGTGCGAACGAGTTTGGCACAAGCTTCCGATGAGCTGATGCGTTCTCCCATATAACAATGGAGAACAGTTCCGCCCGTGTAACGGGTTTGGAGTTCGTCTTGAAGCTCGAGTGCCTCGAAGACATCATCCGAATAGCCGACCGGCAATTGAGAAGAGTTCGTGTAATACGGCGCTTCTGCGGTTCCCGCTTGAATGATGTCCGGGAAGCGTTTTTTGTCTTCCTTCGCAAAACGATAGGTCGTTCCTTCCGCAGGCGTCGCCTCTAAGTTATAGAGATTTCCCGTTTCTTCCTGATACGCTTTTAATTTGTCTCGCATGAAGTCGAGCACTTCTTTCGCAAACTCCTGCCCCCAAGGCGTCGTGATTGTTTCCGCGTCATTCGTGAAATTACGAATCGCTTCATTCAATCCATTTACGCCAATCGTGGAGAAGTGATTACGCAGACTTCCAAGATACCGCTTCGTGTATGGAAAAAGTCCACGATCAATCCACGTTTGAATTTCTTTTCGTTTAATTTCCAAAGAAGTCTGTCCAAGATCCATGAGATGCTCCAGCCGTTCGAAGAATCGTTCTTTTGTATCGCGAGATTGATACCCAATGCGCGCCGCATTAATGGTCACAACGCCAATGGATCCCGTCATTTCCGCCGAACCGAATAATCCACCGCCGCGCTTACGCAATTCCTTCAAATCAAGTTGAAGACGGCAGCACATGGATCGTACATCGCCCGGTTCCATGTCTGAGTTTATGAAGTTCTGAAAATACGGCGTTCCATACTTTGCCGTCATTTCGAAAAGAGGTTTGGCGTTCGGATCTTCCCAATTGAAATCTTTCGTAATGTTGTAGGTTGGAATCGGAAAGGTGAAGGCTCGGCCGTTGCGATCGCCTTCTGTCATAACTTCTATGAAGGCTCGATTCACCATTTGCATTTCTTTTCCCAGCTCTCCAAATGTATAGGCAAAATCCTTTCCTCCGAGAATCAGCCGTTTGTCCTGCAAGTCAACCGGACAGGTCCAATCAAGCGTAATATTTGTAAACGGCGTCTGTGTTCCCCATCGCGATGGAATGTTCAAGTTGAAAACGAATGACTGCATGTTTTGTTTTACATAGTCATACACCTCCGCTTCAACCGCTTCTTCCAATAAATTTTCATTCGGAAAACTGGCTTGAGAGTCTGTAATTCTTTTACGAACTTCCATCTCATACTTTCTCACGAAGGGCGCCATGTAGGTATCAAAGCTCGAAAAAGCTTGTGCACCCGCCCATTCGTTTTGCAATGTACCGAGGAAGTTCACCATTTGCGCCACGGCGGAAGACAAATGTTTCGGAGGACCGGATTCGATTTTTCCGGGCACGCCGTTAAAACCTTCTTCAAGCAAAGCACGCAAACTCCAACCGGCGCAGTATCCGGAGAACATATCGAGATCGTGAATATGAATATCCGCGTTTCGATGCGCATCACCAATGGCTGAAGGATAAATATGGGAAAGCCAGTAATTCGCCGTCACTTTTCCCGCTGTGTTTAAAATCATTCCGCCCAATGAATATCCTTGGTTTGAGTTGGCCTGTACGCGCCAGTCCGCTTTTTTCAAATATTCCTGGATGGTTTTTTCAACTTCCACGACGACATCTCGACGCGCGCGTGCTTCGCGCCTTTTTTCTCGATAGAGAATATAAGCCTTTGCAATATCAACGTATTCAAAACGAATCAGCTCTTCCTCAACAATGTCTTGAATTTGTTCCACGGAAGGAACGGCTCCGTCAAAGAGCTCTTCCAGCCGAATAAACACTTCTTTTGCAACGGCGAATGGAACGGCTTCGTCGCGTTGCTCAACCGCTTGCGCGGCATTTTCGATCGCTTTTTGGATTTTTTGCAGGTCGAAGTCCACGATGGCTCCGCTGCGTTTTTGGATTTTGCAAATGGGCATAAGAGAGAATGTACTCTCTTAAACGCAGGAATGATCAAAAGGTGTCAAAGGAGTTCCGTCTTGTTTGTTATAACGTCCTTCAGCTTTTTTCGCGCCCGGGATAAATGGAGTTTTACGGCATTTTCAGAGCGGCTCAGTTCTGTGGCGATATCACGAACGCTCAGACCTTCTCGATATTTCTTAAGAACGATGGAACGTTCGATATCCGTTACATGTACGAGCGCGCGTTCAATCGCGTCGCGGCGCAGGAAGCTCTCTAACCAGCCATCGGACGATTCTTGGTCTGTGAGTAGCTGCTGGTTTTGCGCGCCCCTGTAATGGCTTACAAGCTGATTGTGGGCGATTCTCAATAAATACGTGAGATAGGACGCATTGGAAGGCGTATAGGAATCAAGCGCGCGAAAGGCGCGTAGGAATACATCCTGGGCCATATCCTCCGCAAGTTCAGCATCCGCAAGACGGAAGTGAAAAAATCGACGAATATTTGGAAGATATTTGATATACAGTTGTTTGAATGTTTCCGGACGCGCTTTTGCCGCTATCACCAATTCTCGATCTTCGTCTCTGTGAAGAAAAAGTTCCTGACTCGGTTTCACTAATTGCGCGTGAAGATCTTCAAGAAAGTGTTCACGCGAATCAGCCTGAAAGGGCTGGTCAAAGGCAAACCATCTTGTGAGAAATTCCGCGAGCTCGTCCGGGTCCGCGTCGGGTTTTACAACAGCATGAAAATCTTTCTGAAAACGCCGCCTATGCATCATGGAATTTAGTTCCGGATGTAATTCAAGAAAATAGCGAGCTTCTCCATGCTCATCTAATACCGGAACAATATTCAATGTATCTTTCACCTGCTCCCCACCCTTGTGCTTATTGAGTACGCGACTGACATAACCTTCTCCCGATCGTATTTTGCGCCACATTTTTTGATAAAAGGTTGCTGGCATGAGGCCGCCCCATAAATCCCCCGGACGCTTCCCGATAATCTCCGGTATATCAAAACCTGTCCTCAGAGTCGTATCACTACTTGAGTAAAGAATAACAGATTTTGCGTCTGTTAGGATGAGCGAACCTCGCATGTTAGATCATGAAAACACGCGCTCAAAAAGTGAGCAATTGCCCGTCATTCACTGACCGCTACCTCCCAAGCCAGGCAAGAAAAATAATCGGAGTAATAAGCCAAAAAGAGCGCGTATTTGTATCCAAAAAGAGTTGGCGCAAAATACCTTGAACCGGATCTGTCATTTCTGTCGGTAAGAGGAAAAACGCGATGGATGTCGCGAGCCCGATTTGAAATAGGCTGAATAAGGTCGCTTCCCACCAGGTTCCGTCATTCGTCGCCATGCCTCTCAACATATGACTTTTCCAAAGAAGAAAAAACACCAGCAAAAACACGCCGAGAAACCAGACAAGCTGAATCGTTGGATTGCCCTGCGTATTTAATGATCGATTTAAAAAAGAAACGATGGGCGCATTCGTGACGACGGCGAGAGCAATATAGGTTGAAAGTAAAATAAGCACCGCACGATCACGGCCAACGGTTATGCCATAAATAATGCTCGCAAGAAATAATCCAATAACAATACCAATATCCCAACTTAGTTGGATTCCGAAGGCGTCAAAAACAGCAAGGAAACCGTGCATGCCTCCATCATACAACGAACACGGGCTAGATGCCCGTGTCGTGTAATTTTTCTAATAATGTTTTTTGTTCCTTTGAAAGTTTTTTCGGCACGTCCGCGTCTACTTGCACCACGTGATCCCCTCTTCCTTTTGAGCGAAGATATGGGATTCCTTTTCCTTTGATCGTAATATGCGTTCCCGCCGGTGTTCCTGAAGCGACTTTCAGCGTTTCATCTCCGTCGAGCGTTGGTACTTTGATATCACCACCCAGCGCCAGAATGGAAAAGGGAATCGTTACTTGCGAATGCACGTTGTGACCTTCTCGATTGAAGAATGAGTCCGGCTTCACACGTACCTTCACGTACAGGTCGCCCTGTACACCACCTCCGGCCGGCGCTTCACCTTTGCCCGGGACTTTTAAAACGGAGCCCGTCTCCATTCCCGGAGGAATTTCAACCGCCAAGGTTTCTTCTTTGCGTTCAACCGAATTCCCCTGACATCTTGTGCAGACTTTATCCGGTTTTTTCCCACGGCCGTGACAGGATGGGCATGTAACGGCGCTTTGGAATGTTCCAAACATCGTGCGCTGCGCCTGTGTGACCTGACCGCGTCCCTGACATTCTGAACAGGTGTTCATTTTTGCATCCGGCTCTCCGCCCGTTCCTTTACAGTGCGAACAGACATCTTGCTTGTAGAGACGGATTTCCTGTTTCGTGCCGAAGGCTGCGTCCTTAAATGAAAGTTCAACCGCCACTTCAAGATCGCGGCCGCGGCGTTCACGGCGAGAACGCGTTCCGCCAAAACCAAACATCTCACCGAGCACATCTCCAAGATCACCAAAGTCTTCTACGTTTACATTTCCAAAGCCTCCGCCCGGGAAACCGCCAAAACCCCCAAAGCCTGGGCCGCCCGCACCGGGAGCGCCCTGTTCGAAAGCAGCGGAACCGAAACGATCATATGTCTCACGCTTCTGCTTATCGGACAAAACTTCATATGCCTCGCTGGCATCTTTAAACTTAGCGGCATCGCCGCCTTTGTCCGGATGATGTTTATGAGCAAGACGTCGATACGCCTTTTTAATCTCATCCTCACTTGCTTCTTTTGAGACGCCTAATGTGGCGTAGTAGTCTTTAGGCATGATGGGGCTTGTCATCCCCGCGAAGGCGGGGATCCAGACTTAAACTGGCACTGGATTCCCGCCTTCGCGGGAATGACAATTGGATTATTTTTTTTCTTCACTCACCTGATTATATTTCATGTCCTCCCAACCTTTGCGAACTTTCTCAAGTAAATTTACAAGCTCTTGTGCTGTGAAGTGATTAAGGAATACGCGCGAGACAAGCTCGCCCTTGTTATATTCCTCGCCCTTCTGAACCAGCGAGTAGAAGTCGACAACGATGTCGCGATTCTGCGCTGTGACGGAAACCATGTTCGCGTAACGGCCTTGTCCGATTTCCGGATCTTCGTGGATTTGTATTTGTTTGTTAGGCATAGCGGGTTAGTTTTGACCTTCTTCTTTTGAATTTTCCGGCTTTACTTCTTCCGCTGTTGTTTCTTGCGCGGTTTGCGGCTCCCCTTCTTTCACCTCCGACTCCGGGCGATCCTGATAAAGCGTTGCGCCGACTTTCTGCGCTTCTGTCGCGAGTTCGTCTGCGGTCTTTTTAATCGCTTCGAGATCGTCGCTGTCTTTAATCGCTTTTAAGGCTTCCATTTTTTCTTCGACGAGTTTCTTGTCTTCTTCCTTCACCTTGTCGCCGGCTTCTTTCAACATGTTTTCTGTTGTGTAGAGCATCGTTTCCGCCATGTTTTTAATTTCTACGGATTCGCGGCGCTTCTTATCTTCTTCCGCATGCGCTTCCGCATCTTTTTTCATACGTTCAACTTCCTCCTCAGGAATATTTGTCGAAGCAGTGATGGTAATTTTCTGTTCTTTTCCACTCGCTTTATCTTTTGCGGAAACATTCAGAATGCCGTTTGCGTCCATGTCAAAAGATACTTCAATTTGCGGAACGCCACGCGGTGCCGGCGGGATACCGGAAAGAGTGAAGCGGCCAAGCGACTTGTTATCGGAAGCCATATCACGCTCTCCTTGAAGCACATGTACTTCCACGGAAGGCTGACTGTCAGCCGCGGTGGAAAAAACCTGTGACTTTGACGTTGGGATAGTTGCATTACGTTCGATGACTTTCGTCATAACTCCGCCAAGCGTTTCAATGCCAAGCGAAAGCGGCGTGACGTCGAGAAGAAGCAAATCGCCCTTCAAGTCGCCTTGTAGGTTTCCTGCCTGAAGCGCAGCACCAACGGCTACAACTTCATCTGGGTTTACGGTGGAGTTTGGTTTTTTGCCAAAGAATTTTTCCACTTCCTGCTGAACAAGCGGCATGCGTGTCATGCCTCCAACGAGAATAATTTCGTTGATATCGGAAGCGGAAAGTTTTGCATCCGCAAGCGCGCGCTTACATGGCTCAAGTGTCTTTTTTACAAGATCACCAACCAACTGTTCGAGTTTTGCGCGGGAAAGCTTCAGCATCAAGTGCTTCGGTCCTGTTGCGTCGGATGTGATAAACGGCTGGCTGACTTCAGTTTCCATTGCGCTCGAAAGCTCAATCTTTGCCTTTTCCGCCGCGTCTTTTATACGCTGAAGTGCGAGCGCATCTTTTGAAAGATCCACGCCCTCCTGTTTTTTAAACTCTTCAAGAATCCAGTGAATGATCGCTTGATCAAAATCATCACCGCCAAGATGCGTGTCTCCATTTGTCGCGCGAACTTCCACGGTGTTTTGTTCCGTAGTCGCGTCAAAAGAAACTTCAAGAACGGACACATCGAATGTTCCTCCGCCCAAGTCATAGACGACGACTTTTTCATCTTTTTTACGATCAAATCCATACGCGATTGCAGCCGCCGTAGGTTCATTGATAATACGGCTTACCTTCAAGCCCGCGATTTCTCCCGCAACTTTGGTTGCTTGGCGCTGCGCATCATCAAAATACGCCGGAACCGTGATAACAGCTTCTGTAATCGTTTCTCCGATACGCGCTTCCGCGTCCGTTTTCAACTTCTGAAGAATCATCGCGGAGATTTCTTCCGGCGTATATTCCTTTTCATGCATGACGACTTTCATGCCGTCACCGGATTTTACAACTTTGTACGGAAGCCATTTAAGATCGCGCTGAACTTCTGCATCTTCAAACCGGCGCCCGATAAGGCGCTTCACGGAAAACAAGGTGTTTTCCGGATTGACGACCGCTTGGCGCTTGGCCGCTTGGCCAACAACGCGCTCGCCGTTTTTTGACACGGCAACAATAGAAGGCGTCGTACGATTTCCTTCTGCATTTTCAAGAACTTTCGGCTGGCCGCCTTCGACGACTGCCATACAAGAGTTCGTTGTTCCAAGATCGATTCCGAGAATTTTAGACATAGATAGATTTGTGTTTGCGTTTACGATTCTTATTTCTTCTTTACTTCGACTTTAATTGCTTTTTTCTCACCAATTTTCGGCATAAGGATTTTCAGCACGCCGTTTTCATAACTGGCTTCTGTTTTTTCTTCATTAACCGCAGATGGAAGCGCAACTTGACGATAGATGCTGCCGTGGCGCACTTCTTTGCGATAGTAGTTTTTATCATCGACTTCCGTCTTGCGCTCGCTCGTTCCTTTGATCGAGAGCATTCCGTTATCAATGGAAATCGAGAGATGTTTTGGATCAATGCCAGCGATGGGCGTTTCAACGACCACGGCTTCTTTTGTTTCATACATGTCGACGGGAGGAACAATGCCGCTTGAAGGACGCGAGTTCATCGCCTGCATTTCTTCGAGCATTTTGTCCATGCCCTCAAAGGGCTCAAAAAATGGGGACCATCGAATAAGTGACATAGGATATAGAGTTACGAATAATTTAATTTTATTTTGCGACAATGACTTTAGCCGGGCGTAGAACTTTTCCATGAAGTTTCCAGCCGGTTTCGATCACGCGCGCGATATTTCCGGACGCGACCTCCTCAGAAACTTCCTCCGCAACCGCTTCGTGAAAAGTCGGATCGAATTCTGCATCGGTGGCGATAGGTTCAAGTCCGGCTTCTTTTGCCGCTTGATCCCAGTTGCCTTTTACCGCCCGAACGCCGACCAGCCAGTTCTTCCAAGCGTCCATTTGTTCCTTGGGCAAGGTATCAACATTCGGGATGTGTTTTAAAACGAGTGCGAATTGATCCAGCGCCGGGAGAAGATCGGAAAGGAGTTTTTCATTTGCGTATTTCGCAAAGGTATTTTTTTGCCGCTCCGCTTCCTTAAGCAAATTTTGATAATCCGCTTGAGCGCGCTTCCATCCAGCAAGATATTCTTTACACTTCTTGCATGAATCACCTTGTCCTTCCTGAAGGAGTTCTTCCTCAGAAGCTTTTGTCTCTTCCTCTACTGAGATGTCGTCGATATTTTGTTCTTCTTCCATAGTTTTAGACTTGAGAAATCGCGTCCATAGCTGTGCGCATGAGGCCACTTGAATATTGATAATCCATACGAATCGGACCAAGAATTCCGACAAGGCCTTCTTCCGTTGAACCGAGTACGGCGCTGCAGGCCTGACCAAACGGACATTCTTCGCCAATCAGAATTTGCGGTGCGATGAAGGATCGTTGGCGCAAAGCGCTGAGCGTATCATCGAGATGATCGAGAAGCTCGGACAAAGAAACAACGCGCTGCCATTCACGAAACTCCGGCTGCGCGAAGAGCTGTGACAAACCCGTGTAATAGGTATCCGCTTCACTATGCGCCACAATGACAGCAAGCCCGGAAAGCTCCGCAAGCATTTTTGCAACGCTTTTAACGCGCTGACCTTCATTGCGAGGCGTCGTCGCCGATATTGCAAGTTTGTCTCGGTCGCGTTTTGATACAGGCTTTTCTGTGATGAAATGGTCTACATATTGTTTGTAGCCCTGTTCCGTCGGGACGCGCCCGCCGGATGTATGCGGCTGTAACAGAAGACCAGCTTTATCGAGCTCAGTAAACCAATTACGGATCGTAGCAGGACTTACCTGCAGCTTATAACGCTCAACAAGCCCCCCGGAAGCGACAGGCTCCGAGGTACCGATGTAGTCCTCCACAACGATGCGGAGGAGGTTTAGAAGGCGTTCATCCATACTAGCAGTCATGCTTTGCGACTGCTAACACTATAAGCAAGGTCTCTTTCCTCGTCAAGCCTCTTCCAAAAGAGGTTTTTTTGCTTCGCGATTATTCGTAGCGCAGGGCGTCTATTGGGTCCAAATGAGACGCTTTTCGAGCAGGAAAATAGCCAAATACAACTCCGATGAATGTGGAAACGCCAACGCTTAATAAGATGCCATCGAGAGGCAGTTGGAATACCCAACCCTCTTGAAATGAAGAAATGATTTTAATACCCAGCCAGGTTGCCCCCACGCCTACTAAAATACCAACCACGCCTCCCGCGCCGGTAAGCATTAATGCCTCCGCTAAAAATTGCGAGCGGATATCTTTTGGCTTCGCCCCGAGCGCCTTTCGGAGACCAATCTCAGATGTACGCTCGGTGACTGTGACGTACATAATATTCATAATGCCGATTCCGCCAACCACGAGCGAAATACCCGCAATGGAAGCGAGAAGGATTTGCAAAATCAGCCCGATGGTATTTGCATTCTTCGCGGCGTCTTCTTGTGTAAGGACACGAAAATCATCTTTGGATAAATCCCCCGTCGCATTATCGAGATTATGCGTATTACGAAATAAAATACGTAAACGATCCGATGCTTCGTTCAACGTCAGACCGGCCTCAGCCTTAAACATAATATAGTTTGCCTTATCTCGATTATATAAATCGAAAGCTGCCGTAATTGGAACATAGGCAATCTGATCAAGGTCTGTGAAAAAACGCGTCCCACCCGAAGGCATAACACTAATCACACGGAATGTTCGTTTTCCAATTTTAATCGTATTTCCAATAGGATCTGTCTCGCCGAATAATTTGCTCGCAATTCCATTTCCAAGAACGACGACGCGCGAGCGACTATTTATATCAGAGTCATCAATAAAGCGGCCCGCCTCCGGTTCATTCGGATAAACCTTAATTTCTCCGGGCGTACTCCCGTAAACGGTAATGAGCCGGCTTTCGCTTGCGTACTCAACCAAATCTTGACTGATAAGGTTCATGTTCGCCGCCTTCACCCAAGGCTGTTCTTTCAACTTTTCATAATCTTTAAACGTCAGCGTCTGTTTTTCCAATTGCTGCGATGCCGGGTCGCCACGTTTTACGTCTCCCTTGCCATTGGTCACGATAACCAAGTCTGATCCAAAGGCGGCAATTTGCGATAAGAGAAAATGTTCAGCTGCGCGGCCGATAGAAAGCATTAAAATAACCGAGGCAATTCCAATAACAATGCCAAGCATCGTAAGCAAAGCGCGCCCCTTCGTTCGAAGCAGGCTCGTGAGAGCGACTCTCGTTGTGTCGGATATTCTCATATCATTCTTTGCGAAGCGCTACCATTGGACTTAATTTCGATGCTTGTCTCGCCGGCGCATACCCGAACACGAGACCAATGACACTACTCACCACGATTCCAAGAATGATGCCGCTCAAAGACACCGAGAAACTCCAGCCGGTTTGGAATCTCCCAATAATTTGAATGGCGACCCAGGTTAAAAGGACGCCTAGTGTTGTACCGATGAATCCACCAAGAGTCGTAAGAAACAGGGACTCTAAAATAAATTGGCCGAGAATATCTTCTTGTTTTGCGCCGAGCGCTTTTCGCATCCCGATTTCACGAATACGCTCGGTAACCGTGACATACATAATATTCATAATGCCGATTCCGCCAACAACAAGAGAAATACCCGCCACGGATCCAAGAAGTATCTGGAGGATTTGCGTGATTTGCGCGGTCTGACGAACCACATCTTCCTGGGTGGAAATGGTGACATCATCGTTCTTTGGATCGAGAATGTCATGTTGCTCTCGCATGAGAATTGCGGTACGTTTTTTTCCTTCAAAGACAGGAATATTCACTCGAAACGCTAAGAACTGCACAAACTTTTTATTATACAAATCCATGACAGTCGTAAAAGGGATGTAAACTTGGTCATCTACATTCTGGAGAAAACGCGTTCCCGCCGGCGCCATTACTCCAAGAACGCGAAAATTTCTTCCGCTTACCTTTACGATTCTCCCGACAGCTTCTTCTTGACCGAAAATCTTTTGCGCTGCCTTTGCTCCAAGTACGATCACGCGAGAATGGCTGTTCACGTGCTCCAGTCCGAAAAAGGCGCCCGTCTCAACTTTCGCGGAATAAAGTAATGGCTCTTCTTGCGTTGTGCCGACAACTTGTATCGCGTACTCTTGTCCATTTCCAGAAAGCGTATCACTTTGATACATCCCCGCCGTCAGATTTTCTACCCAAGGTTGGTCACGCATCTTCCGATAATCAGACAGGTTTAATACCTCTTTTACAAACGGCGAGGGCGGACTATTGCTATCAAGTGAGGTTTGCCCGTTTTCAACAAAAATTAAGTCTGAACCAAATACCGCTACTTGATCGACAATAAATTTCTGCGCGGACTCGCCAATGGAAAGCACGAGAATAACAGACATAATACCAATAACGATACCAAGCATCGTAAGCGCGCTTCTCGCCTTGGTACGGGCGAGGCTTTTTCCAGCGCTTTGGATGAGATCGCCAATGTTCATGTTATTTTAGTAATTCTGTCCCATCTCCCGGAAAGCGTCGATTAACGACTTTTTCATCTTTAAGAAGGCGCCCATCTTGCATGCGTAAAATGCGCTCCGCATACGCGGCCGTGTATGTTTCATGCGTGACAAGCACGATGGTATGCCCCTTGGTTTCATTTAACTCCGCGAGCGTATCCATAATTTGTTTCCCGGACTTCGAATCGAGGTTTCCCGTAGGCTCGTCTGCGAAGATAACGGTTGGCCGCGTGACAATCGCGCGCGCGATCGCAACTCGTTGCCGCTCTCCTCCGGAAAGTTGGTTTGATAAATTATGCACTCGATGTCCGAGTCCTACTGTTTCTATGGCCTCAAGCGCTCGCTGTTTGCGATCTTGCTTATTGATATCGGAATAGAGAAGCGCAAGCATGACATTTTCAAAAACGCTTGTCTTCGGAAGAAGATTGAATGCTTGAAAAATAAACCCGATATGTTCAGCGCGCATGTATGCGAGCTGTTCTTCCGTTAGCGTTGAAACATCATGTCTTCCAAAAAAATATTTTCCTCCCGTAGGCGTATCCAGGAAGCCAAGAATATGCATCAATGTGGATTTTCCCGAACCTGAAGGACCCATGATGGCCACGAACTGACCCTTGGGAATTTTGAACGAAAGGCCATGGAGAACCGACGTAATGATCTCGCCGTTTACATAGTCTTTTTTAAGATCTCGCACCTCAATCAGATCCGTCATAACAAGCGTTACTCCTTACTGGCTTGCAGACTTTGGTATTCTGCCGCTGTAAGCTCCCCCGTAATAACCTCTTCCCCTTCTTCTAATCCAGCCGCTGCTTCTACGCGACCTTCGTCGCCACGCAGACCAATCGTAATTGTTTTTTCCACGGGAGATCCATTCTGCAAAACGCGAACGCTCATATTTCCGTTCGTTACGCGCAGTGAACGGCTCGGAATAACGAGGACATCTTTTTGATCACCGGTTTTGACGGTTAGATTCGCCGTCATGCCAGGCTTCACATCTTTGTCCTTCGGATCCATTTCTACATATATTTTATAATAGATTGCATCCTGAACTTTTGTTTGGTCAGCATTTTCTGAAAGAACCGTCCCTGCGAATTTTTCATTATCGCCATAGGCATCAAGCGTGATATCGATGGACTGTCCCGGCTCAACTTTGACAATATCCGCTTCCGGAACAAGTGCCTCAACCGTGTATCCGTCCGTGGTAATCATTTTAACGGCTGTTTGGTTTGCCGTAACGAGCTCTCCGCGATTCGGGATAATATCGGTAATCGTTCCGTTTACCGGCGCAATAATTTGCACATCCGCAAGTTTCTCAAGCGATTGATTGTACGCGGTTTGCGCATCCAATACCTGCGCGCGAAATGCGACAACATCAACCGCCCGCACGGGCGCCTCTCGTTCTGCTAGCGTTGCCTTGGCACTATCGAGCGCTGCTTGCTGAATTTGAACAGCGGCTGTAGCCGTTTTTACTTTTGTCGTTCGATCAGAATCCGCGATTTGTAAATTAATTTTCGCCGTATCATACGCGCTCTGCAGTTGATCAATACTTGTTTGGCGCGTGAGATCGGAGTTCCTTGCAGACTCATAAGCAGAAACTAAACTCGAGAGCTGCGTTCCGGCAGAAGTAAGATTCGCGCTAATTCCCGCTTGAAGCGTATCAAGCTGCGTCTGCGTAAGATTAGGATTCGTAAGCGTTCCCGCCAATGTTTTTTGCACGTAGGTGAGATAGAGCTGAACATCTTCAAGAGCTGTTCGCGATTTGAGAGCCGCTGCCAATACATCGTCGTGGCTTGAACTGCTTGAAAGTGCTCGAACCAATGCATCCGCTTCGTTCACCTCTGCTTTTGTCGCCGGATAGAGATTTTTTGCTTCCGCAAGCGAGGGCTTATCAAAAATACCGAGAACATTTTCGTAATTATCATTTGCAGACGAGTTATCAATACCGATGATTGCGTCCCCATCCACCAAGCCATTACGCATGGGAGCAAGTGCCGCTTGAAGCGTTACGCGCAAATTTTCAAAACTTGTCACAACACTCTGATCTGCTGTTGCACCCGAGTTCGCTACATTGCTCTCCGCGAGCTGAAATGTCAGAAGGGCTTTTTGGTAATCATCTTCTACCGTTTGTTTCGTGACCTCGAGATCCACGACCGCCTTTTCATGTGATGCTTCCGCTTGCGCGACGGCTGCCTTTGCAACTTGGATAGATTGGTCCGTTACACCCGCAAGTTTCGCATTTAAATTAGCCTGCGCAATAGCAAGCGAGGCGCGCGCACGCTCGGAAGCGAATCGTAAATCCCTCGATTCAAGTTCTGCTAGGACAGTCCCCGCTTTCACTTGCTGTCCTACTCGTACATCAAGCTTTTCGAGAGGTCCGCCACTTTTAAAACCCAGATTAAGCCGAGCTTCCGGCACGATTTCTCCCGTTACCTCGACCGTTTGGATCACTTCACCCTTTTCTACTTTTTGTGTTTCATAAAAAGGGCCCTTATTCGCATTGTTCGCCGAGGCGTACCAGATTCCCCCTCCGAGGATAAGGACGGCTGCGATCCAGAACCATTTACTTCTTAAAAATTTAAAGCGTTTTCGTTTTGCTTTTGGCATTGAAATATCATTCTTTGATGACATGGCTTCTTGTTCAGGCATATTCTCTATTTCGACAATTATTACATGCGATCAAGTTTTTTAGAAATGGTTTTGATCATCATTTTCATGTGATCAACGGGTAAAAGAACGATCGCTCCACTTTCATGTTCCATGATCATGAGGCGTGATCCGGGCTTAAGCTGCATTTTTGAGCGGATCTGTTTTGGGATCACGATTTGCCCGCGCTCGCCAATAACACTCGCCCCCATCGCGATTTCGCAAGGAGCTGCTCCGTCCTTTTTCTTTGTGCTTTTTTTCTGTACAGACATAGTATGAAACGTATGAATGGTATGATTTTAAAGCGAGGAAGTCAATAGCTAGACGAATGTTTTTTCTTTGCTACCATGCCCACATGGACACGTCTCTCTTCGACTATCGGCTCCCCTCTGACCGCATCGCTCAGCACTCTGTCTCGCCACGCGACGCGGCGAAGCTTCTTGTCCTTGATAGAGCTACGGGGGAGATGAAAGATCGCCACGTTTTCGATCTTCCAAGTCTTCTGCGTAAAAACGACCTTCTTATTTTTAATGATAGTAAAGTTTTTAAATCAAGATTAACCGTACGGAGGGCAGTCTCCCCTGCTTCTCCCGTAGCCACCCCTCTCGAACTCTTTCTTCTTCGTCCGGAACAAGAAAATATGTGGCTCGCGCTGCTTCGCCCCGCAAAAAAGATTCAAGTCGGAGAAGCGCTTCAGTTTCCGAATGATTCTCTCGCGTATGTCGTTAAAAAAAATGAGGACGGCACAGCCCTCATTGATATGCAACGCTCCACTGATGCCGTTTTTGCTCTTACGGATCAGTATGGCGAAGTTCCCGTTCCCCCTTATGTCGAACCAAGCAAAGAAAATACCGGAAGTTATCAAACCGTGTATGCAAAAGAACGTGGTTCTGTAGCCGCGCCAACGGCTGGATTTCATTTTACAAAACCTTTATTGGAAACACTCGCAGACAAAGGTATTTCCACGGCTTTTGTGACGCTGCATGTTGGAATCGGAACCTTTCGCCCCATGAAAAGCGCTCGGCTTGAAGAGCATCACATGCATGAAGAATGGGGGCGCGTTTCTGAAGAAACCGTACAGCTGATTCGAAAAACGAAAGAGGCGGGTGGAAGAGTGATCGTTGTAGGAACAACAACCATGCGCGCTCTCGAAAGCTGGGCGGCATGCGATATGCCCTCAAAGGGCTGGTCAGGTTTTACCGAACTTTTTATTACGCCCGGATATCAATTTCATATCGCCGACGGTTTGATCACAAATTTTCATCTCCCAGAATCGACTTTGCTTGTGATGATTTCCGCCTTTGCTTCGCGCGAGCAAATTCTAACCGCTTATGCGCATGCCATGAAACAGGATTATCGTTTTTATTCTTTTGGCGATGCCATGCTTATTTTGTAACCACTCCTCTTCCGGCTGCGCGCGGATCGCCCAATAGATTTGTATCAATAAGCGCCTTTGAGTCTGTCAGTAAAACATGTGAGCGAATTTCTGTTGCCTTTGCCGTGATCTGCTGGAGAAGCGTGGGCACCTGACCAACCATATTCTGCGTTGGAGTTAAGGCCACTTCAATCAAAGCACGTAAACCGCTTTTATCTGCGGGCGCATTGGGCAATACCCATGCTAAGCCGTCGCCTGATTCAACAATCCCCCCACCATAGGGCAAGGCGCTTCTTCCCGTCAGATGTACGCTGGGGCCTAATGTCGCTCGAATTTCGAGATCCTGTAAATCTGCGGTCGTTGGCTCAAGCGCGAGACTCACCCAATACGTTGTTTCTTTTCCAACTTGCGGAGGAAGCGCTCCAATACCAATTTGGTCTCCCGTGTCCGCGTAATAGCGCGCCTCCGCTTTCAATTGGAAGCTTGTTGTAATCACATTCGTTGCTGCTTTTCCAAGAACTTCTCCTACATCGGTTTGAATGACGGGAATCACAAACCAGTTTCCAGAAACGGAATGTTCCGCGTCTTGAAGTGGAATGTCGAGAGAAGAGTCGCCCGCTTTTACGCTCACAAACGCATATGGCTCCCCGCCGGAAGAGAGTTGCGGATGATAAATAAACAATCGCAACGGCGCATCGGCTTGAGAAATAGAAACATGCGCAAACTTGCCCGTGGAAGGACTGGCTTGCACACGCAAGGGACTGTCAGGAAGAACTTCTAAAACATCTCCCCGTTCAAATAAAACATGGCCATTTATGGAAACGGCTATTTTTGTATCTCTGGATGATTGCGGATCGAGAAAGACGATGCGACGCTCCAAGGAATTCAGCGTGTCGATCGTTTCTTCTTGTTTTCCATCTATCTGCGCCCGACCAATCACGCGGAGGTTTATACTCTGCATCGCTTGAGAAGTCTCATTTTTCACTTCATACGGAATGAGCGCTCCAGGCAATATGCGCTTCACGTCGATTAAAGGCTTCACAGATAGCCCGCTTCCCACAATCGGACGGATAAGTTCTCCCGCAGCCGTTTCCGTATTATCGCTGACATGAAAACCTAGTCTGAGACTTGGCTGATCGGTATAAATTTCCACAACGACATTTGCATAAAAATCCTCTCCGGGAGCAAGGGCGCCGATAAAAGCCTCATTATTTGCATCCATCGCGGGCTCAGCGGACAAGACTTCTGTTCCGGGCGGAAGATTCCAGCGAAAATGCAAACCGCTTCTTGCGGTTTCTCCGCTATTTGTTAGCTTTGCCTGCAATGCCAAGGGCTGTGCCGTTTGAAGAGGCGGCGCTTCGAGTACGAGCTGCAAATCGGTGGCGATACTAGGGCGAAGTGTTGCGAGATAGATATTTGTCCCGACGAGAAAGAGCGCTATCGCAAAAAGGCTGATGTCGAATGCAAATACAAAACGCGCATATCGATATTTTCCATGATACTTTTCTTGATAGCCTTTGCGAAGATGCGAGGTTGCGGCACGGCTCAAGCCAAACGCCGTCACAATACCCTGCGCTGCTACGCCTTGAATTGGTTTTTCTGAGCGACGTTTTTTCATAGGCACTAAAAAGGAAGGCTTGAGATCAGAATTTCCGCCTGTCCATCCGCATTCATGTCCACAACAACGGGTTTTACACCTGTCTCGCGCGTCACACCGACAGGAGTAAATTCATATTTAAGGTTCCTCTTTCCATCATACACCCGCAGCACGGGGTCAGTCCCCGGACCCGACCCAACGACGACATCGTCATACCCATCTCCATCCACATCGCCAACGGCAATATTCGCTCCGCCTCTTTGGTCTGATCCGAATGCAAAAAATCCTCCGGACCAAATAGCACCGTCCGTTTTGAATGAACGAATATGTGGACCGCCTCCAAGACCAGGCGCAGTAAAGATTTCCCGTTTATCGTCCTCGTCGATATCACCAATAGCTACGGAAGAGCCTCCTCGAAAATTTGGCAGATAGGCAAGCCACTTTGTAACGATATGCAGTTGCGTATTCAGAATAAGAACCGTTGATGCAACATTAGGGCCGGTTGGCGTAAGAATTAATTCTTGAGCGAGCGTTCCATCTGTCTGACCGACGGCGAGCGCAATGCCTCCTTTATAATTTTTTCCATAGGGACGAACAGTACGCGTAATACCGTTTCCAAATCGAACGGTGAGCAATCCATCTTTCGCAAAGGCCGTGTCGGGCTGTCCATCAATATCAATATCCGCTTCGAGCACGGTAGCTCCCCCGGGGATGTCTGAGCGCGAAGCAAAAAACGCATTCCGAAGACGCTCTCCTTTTTGATTATAGACTTGCATGAAGGCGCCGTTCGTATACCCGCTTCCGTAGATATCAAGTGCTTCACCGCGACGCAAAAGGACGATGCCGTCTTGAGCGGGAACCGTTACGCTCTTTACGATCGAACCATCATTCGTCGCTCGATCTTGTTGCCCCGATACTTTTTCAAATTCACCCGGAAGATCTAGTTGCACAGCTTTGTTTGTTGGATTCGCAATGGCAAGTCCCTGCGTATATTCACGCCACCAAACCGCCGGCGTTGTTTTACTTACCGAGCCCGAAACAACTTTTGCTCCAAGACGCGGCTCTCCAATAATGGCGGCGTACTCGTCATACCACCACGTTCGCTGATGGCCCGCGTCGCCCGCATCAAAGGAAAAAAACGCATCTGCGAGAAGCGAGCTTGTGAGTCCAAGTCGCATCAAACGATAATCGGTTGGCTGTTCTTTGTTGTTTGTATTTGTATTGATGGTGGAAATCTTTGGATTTCTATTTTTCGACAAAGCGGTTCGCAATTCGCTAAATGGGCTTGCCCAGCCATAGCGAGGAAAGTTTTCAAAAAGAGTGCCATTCGTCACCGACGCATATGCAGCGCTCGAATTATTCAAAATAAGTTTATCATTCCCGATTGCGCTTCTTACATTATTTATAAGAATCGTCATTCCTTCATGATATGCTTCATCATTTTGTTTAGACGGGTTCGCTACTCCATTTAAATCCGGATCAAGATTCGGTCCAAAAAATCCCGTTACTTGTTCATAGGCTGCATCAAGAAAGACGCCGTCCCAAAGTCCGGTCGACATCATCTCGTCGCGGATAAAAGGACCTAAAAATGTATTCCAACGTTTCCCCTTATACGTTGGGCCAAGATTGGTCGCATTCATGGCATAGGCGCCCGGCCACCAGGTCGCGTGTGATCCATCCGGACGTTTCAGAAACCAGACACCCGGAATACTGTTTGCTAGCTTTCGTCCCGGCGAACGCGGGTCGCCACGGAAACGTGCATCCGCAATTTCACCCGCGCTTACATAAGCGAGAATTTTTATTTGCGGATTCAAAGAGCGAATTTTGCGAATTTGTTCTGGGAATTGAAATTGCTGATCCATGTCTAAAACAACAATGTCCCATTTCGAAAGTTCTTGCGCCGCTTTGTCTGTTATTTGATAGCCAAGATATAAATTGAGGATTTTCGGAGATCCGTCTTGCGTCGCAAAAACAGCGGCTGGATACAGCCCCGTTCCAATCACGGCGAGTACCGCAAGTATCGCGATCATCCGTTTCATAAATTCAGCGTAGCATAGCGGAAATTTCCCGCTCTGTCAATCGTAGCAGGATGGAAAGGAAGCTCAAAATACAAAAATGACCCCATCCAGCTTGGAGCTGGATGTGGTCAGAAGATACGAACTGGTTTTCATTTCTTTGTCTTTCCAAGGAAATGCGGCCAGCCTTTCCACTCAGAGGAGGACTGCCTGTTATCTGTACCAAGTTTTCAAGAACAAACGCTGCGCGTCTGTCAGAGGAGAACGTTGCATAGCTACGCACCGACTCGTTCGACGAAGAACCAGTCCATGAATACAGTATTCGCTAAAGTGATAGTATTCCGTCTCGCTTCCGAATTCCTCTTCCAGACAAAAGCCCGGAACCCTGCACGGCTCTCGTAGAGCCTGCATGGCGGCCTTCGCATAGTCGGACGTCATGGAATTTTCGGCAAGAAGCCTACCCTCCTCTCTCACAAGAGAAGCTGCTTTCAAAACCACCTCTAGCTTCTCTTCGAGACTAAGAACCAAGTCTTCCGAGTAGACTTCAGCATCTTCAACGTCAGGCGCCTCCGGCGAGCTCAAAACGTTTCTCAAGATCACGACATCGAACTTCTGCTCATCGCTCATGCCCTGAAGATCCATCTCCTCCAGCACGAGCGCACCCGTGTAGAGATACTGCGCGCCTCTGAATCCGGCCTTGACCGCCTCGATATCCCGGAGCGCCACTTCAAGGCTGCCTTCGTCAAAACGATCAATAGCGAGGCAATGTTCGGTGCTCATCAACACATCTTGGTGAAACTTGAAACCGGCATTGCGCGTAACAAGTACGCTGGCGTAGCAAACCCATGGATAATTTCCACAACCCACTTCAAGAATTCTGAGCGCCTTAGACATCTGTTTCCTCCTAGTAAAAAAGAGCGACAAAAAACCATAGCCTTTTTTTGGGGCTTTGTCAATCCTTTACTCCGGCTTCCCGGTAGCAACTCAGCACTTTTTCGACATGCTCATTCCAAGTGCGCTTTCCTTCAATTTTTGCACGGCCTTTCTTTCCCATTTCTTTTCTTGCCTCTTCCGGGAGGGCTTGAAAGCGTCGAAGTGCGCGCAACCAATCTTCAGAATCTCCCGGCTGCACGAGAAAGCCATTCACGCCGTCTTCAACCAGTTCGGGATTACCACCGATACGCGTAACGATGCACGGAAGCCCGGAAGCCATTGCTTCCAGCACAGAGCCCGAAGCATTCTCATAGCTAAGCGTGGGAAGGATGAGTGCTTCTGCGCGATGCCGTAACTGGAGTAAATCATCCGGCGCGACAAAACCGAGAAACTCTATATGCGACGCGCCGACGGATTCAACGAAGCCGCGAAGATATTCATCCTCAGGACCGTGGCCTGCTATTTTAATCGGCAGTTCAGGAATCTTTGCCGCAGCTTCTATAAAACTTTTGAGACCTTTTTCCTGCGACAAGCGCCCGGCGTAAATCAAATAGCCGCCTCCCATTTCAGCCGTTTTCTCGGGAAGCTCTGTTGGGTTGGGTGCATAGCGCATTTTATTCGCCGGCTCGCCCCAGTCCTCCATTTTTTCTTTCATGAAATTGGATGGGCAAAGAAATATCTGCACCGTGCGTTCATAGCTTTGACGCGATTTCGTCATTCCCATTTCCAGCGCGGCCAATAAGTTCGGAATCAATGAGGCGGATAAACAATGATGCTTTACCGCTTGAAGATAATTTCCGTCGCGACAACGCTCACAAGGCGAGCCTTCGGTGAACATGCGATAGTTTGGACAGGCCAGCTTGTAATCATGCAGTGTTTGGACGCAAGGGATTTTCTGTTTTCTAATAACTGCGAGAATAGATGTTGAAAGATGATGATAGATATTATGTATATGCACCACATCCGGTTTTACTTCGGCGACGAGCTGGCTAAAAGCATTTTCCGCTTCCAAGTTCCAAATAAAATTTCCCGCTTTCCTTAAATCGGTTATGGGGCCATCGGAGCGATCAAGGTGATAGCGCGTGACAAAAAATTTCTCGTCCTCGCTCGAGACATTTTTGATGCTTCGCGTGGAAAACGCATGCACCTCATGCCCAAGCTGTGCTTGCTTGCGCATGAGTCCGTGCATATAGACTTCCGCACCGCCGTGCAAATCGAAGAACTTATTTACGTGAAGAATTTTCATACGGTGTTTTTCTTTTGGAGAAGTTTTTTATACAGAAGAAGATACGCTTCTCCCATGCGATCAAAACGGAAGGTCTTTTTAATAAGCGCTTGAGCCTGCTCCGCTCGACGCAGGGCCTCCCCATAATTGGTGAGCGAGGAATAAATCGCCTGTGTCCAAGCATCGACATCCTCTACTGTTGCAAAGAGCATCGTTTCCGCATCAAATACCTCGCGAAGTGAAGCAAGATCGCTTGCAATGGCGGGCACGCATGCGACAGCCGCCTCATGTAAAGCGAGCCCCTGTCCTTCATGACGCGAAGGAAGACAAAAAAGATCCGCTTCTTTCAACTTCGCCGCTACATCATTCGTGATACCGGAAAAATGGATGCGCGGGAGAATACCGAGCGTTTCTGCCAAGCTCACCAAAGCCATTTTTTCTGGACCGTCTCCTACCAATTCCAGAGTCCAAGGGAGTTCAACTTTTGCGAGCGCTCGCAAAAGCGTGGCATGACCTTTTTCCGGAACCAGCCGACCCACGGAAATGATTTTGGGAACGTCCCCCGCTAAGTGCGCCGGTCTTGGAGAAAACTGCTCAGCATCGATCCCGATACGGATCACGGACATTTTTTTTGAAGAAACTTTATAGGTCTTTTGAATGGCGGTTTGAACTCCATCTGAAACGCAAACAACATGATCGGCGAATTGATAGGCAAAAAATCTTCCAATGCGCTGCAAAAAAGGGAGACCGGGTTCATGGCTATGCGCAGTAATAATCCAAGGATGTAAGCCGAGTTTCTTTGCCGCAAGACCACCCCAAATATCTCCACCAAGATGCGTGTGCACTATATCGGGACGACGTTCAATGAGACTGCGCCAAAAAAAATCATAAACATCGCGGCGCGAGGCTTGTTCGATATGTTCCGCAGCATATGCCACGGGTATCGATTCATTCTTAAAATCCGCATGCATGAGACCGCCACCGGCGGCAAGAAGTTCTACATCGTGGTCTGCCTGTTTCAAATAACGCGAAAGATCGAGCACCATGCGTTCGGCTCCCCCGCGCCCAAGCGTCCAAAGAATTTGTGTAATGCAAAGTTTATCCATGGGAAATGTGTAAAAAATCTGGATCACGTTCCTCGTGTTCACGCGAAAACAGTTGCCCAACAGCGAGCACCAAGCCTACCGGCAACCAAAGGCGCGGCGTCCAGTAGGTTGTATCAAACAACTGGTATACAAAAGCGCCTAGGAGCGCCGCCACGAGATACATATAGGCTTGCGCTTCGTTTCCTGTACGACGCATTTTTCTCCAAAAACGGCGTGTGTATGTGTAAATAGCAACCATTAACCAAGTGAAGGCTAATAAGCCGAGCGTGCCTGTTTCTGCCGCGACTTTTTGTATAACGCCATGAGAATCTCTTGGTGTAGAAAACTCCACAACGTAGGCATAGGTTTTTCCGACTTGCTGAACAAAGGTTCCCACACCAAAACCAACAACGGGCGATTCACGAAACATGAAGAGTGCAATGTCGCTTAGAACCGTCCGAGCATCCGTAGAACCTTTTACTTCATCCGATAAAGAAAAACCGATCATATAAGCCGCGAGCGGAAGAAGTAAAATAAGCGCTGCAATCACCTTTACTTTGTGTTCACGCACCCAAGATTTCCAAATAGTTGAAGCAAGAAGGATGAGCATGACCGCAAAAGAAATCCATGCACTGCGTGCAAATGTAAGAAGAGCGATCACGCCCATAAAACATGCTGCTCCCCAGGCGAGCCATTTGGCTTCGCGTTCTTTTGTGAGCGCGGCAAAGGCGAGCGCCGCCGGAGCACCGAGAAGCATCATCTGCGCCAGTGCGTTATGATTTCCTCCCAGCGGATTCAGATTAAAAATTTGAAACAAAGGCTGCGCGCGCTGAAAAGAAAACTCTAAGCCAAACTGAAACAAAGCGCGAAAACCGTCAAAAGCAAAAAAGACACCCATGAACGTAAGAATAAGCAGAAGCGTTTTCAGTCTTCGTCGTGAGCGTACAAAATTAACCGTTAAGGCGACGGAAACAATATAGACCCAGGCCACCGGACGTAAAGCATACTTTAAAACAAGAAGGATATCCGGATGCGTTGGAGAAAAGACAGATAAGACCTGCGCGCCGACGAGCGCGGCGAAAGGCAGAGCGAGCGGAAGCCATGGTTTCCAGTTTGTGTCGCGGCGTCCACGCCAAAGGAGAAGCATGCGTAATGCCCAGGCAACGATAACAGCGGCTGCAGCTAGTTCTCCAACCGTTACGTCTATAGATCCGCCAAAAACGCGACTTCCAAACTGGAAGTCTCCCGTGGAAACAGACACGAGCAAGCCAAGCAGTAAGCCTCCCGCTGAAGCAATGTAAAATGACTCATAAGGAAAGCTCCAAGCAAGGACGACGGCGACAAAAGCTCCAACAAGAAAAATAACATTCGTCTGAGCCCCAACGGCAATGGAAGCCATTGTGACTGCAATAAGAAGAAATAAGCCCCAGGTAATACGTGGCAATGCGGAGATCGCCTGCTTCCAAAAGCGGCGCTCTGCATCCACCGTCGTGACAGAAGAGGACTGAGACATACACAAAGTATAGCACGCATAAAATAAAAACCGGCCCCGACGCTCGGAAGCGAGGGGGCCAGTCTAGAAAGTTGGGAGTCACCCCGATTCGCGCGAAGCGAACCAGGGTGACTCCCGAGGTGTCCTTATGGACAGGTGATGAGGCCGCCGGAGGCGCTGGCGGGGAAGGTGGGCAGAAGCCCACCTGCTCCGTCGGCGATGCGGCCATCCGCGAGACGACTCACGCCGTCCGCGGTGAACTCGGTCACGCATTGCATGGCCGGAGCCGTGCATGCGGGACCGGGGAACGTGCGATAGTCCCAGGATCCGCACCGAAGGCCGGTACGGATGAATGAACCAGGCGCGTTGGCGTCGATATCGACGCTGACCGTCCCTACCCCCGGATCTGACGGAACCGAACAGCCGTGGCCATCGTAGACGATGACCTGCCAGCCCGAAGCGCACATTCCGAAGGTGGAGTTCACACACGACAGGTCATACGTCGCTACCTGTGTCCCGCTCCACCCATCAGTAGACCGGTTAGCGCGACACGCGTTACGTTCGGCCAGAGCCCCCGAAGAGGTTCCGGCGTCCGTGCCCGAGTCGACACCGGCATCGCTTCCTGCGTCGGTTCCGGCGTCCAAAGTGGGCGTGCTACACACGCCTCCTTCGTCCGCCGCGCCGTTGCAGTTGTTATCGAGTCCGTCGCAGACTTCCGCGGAGGGTCCGACCGCACCCCAGCAGAGTGTGGACCAACTTCCACCCGAGCAGGTACGTGTCCCACTCGTGCAGATGCCCACTCCCGGAAGTCCGGTTGTGAACGGGTAGCAGTCGCTCGTGAGCGCTCCGCCACCGGCGGCTTCATCGGTCACTCCGTTGCAGTTGTTATCGACGCCGTCGCAGATCTCCGGTGCGGGCATGCCCGGCACCGCGTCACATTGAGCACGGTCCGCCGTGCATACCCACGTTCCCGTGGCCATGCAAGCGCCCCGCCCGACGGTACACGAGGTACCGATTCGCGCGTCTCCACCACAGGTGGTACACGGGAGATCGCTCCCCGTACAGTCTTGGTCAATGCCATCTCCGCAGATCTCCGCGGTCGGCAGGACCTCGCCCGTACAACTGCCCCATGAGCCTGCGGAACAAGTCCGCGTGCCCATGCGACAGAGGCCGATTCCGGCCTGGCGCATGTCCCCGCTGTAGCAGGTCTGTACCAGGTCTTCGTCGATGAGGCCGTTGCAGTTGTTATCGAGTCCGTCGCAGCTTTCGCTGACGGCGGATCCCGGGGTCGCGTCGCAAGCGACACGACCGGTATCGCAGATGAAGGAACCGCTTGCGGAACATTCACCGAAGCCCACCGTGCAGACTGATCCTGTTCGAGGATCGCCCCCACAGGTGAGACACGGCAAGTCCCCGCCGTTGCAGTCCTGGTCGACTCCGTCGCCGCAAGTCTCCGCCGAAGGCAGAACCTCCGGAGAGCTGAGCGACCAAGCGCCGGCCGCACAGGTTTCGTACCCGTATCGGCAGATGCCGACCGAGGCCGTTCCCGCGGGTCCGCTGTAGAAACTGCGAACGAGATCCTCGTCGATGAGGCCGTCGCAGTCGTTGTCGAGTCCGTCGCAGAGCTCCGACGTCGGAGCGCTCGGCACCGCATCGCACAAGAGCTCATTGCCCACGCACGACCACGAACCGGTTGCCATACATTCGCCGACGCCGGCGGAACATGAGGTTCCGACCCGACTGTCACCCCCACAGGAGACGGAGAACAGGAGACCGCCGTTGCAGTCTTCGTCTACGTCGTTGTCAGGGATCTCAGCGGAAGGCAGGACTTCGCCGGAGCATGAGCCCCAAGCGCCTGCCGCACAGACCTGCGTACCGGCCACGCACTGACCGACACCACGCGTACCCGCGGGCCCGCTGTAGCAGGTTCGCGTCACGTCTTCGTCGATCGAACCGTCGCAGTCATTGTCGAGACCGTCACAGACCTCGCTTGTGGGCGTTCCCGCCGTTGCGCTGCAGGTGAGTACGCCTGTGTCACAGACATACGCACCCGTCGCTGCACATTCGCCGAGACCGACGGTGCACGATGTACCAATGAGCGGATCGCTTTCGCAACCCGTTCCGCCATCCGCGGGTGTTCCGCCATCCGGGAGGATGGCTGGCCCGCAGGATTGACAGGCCATCCAGGCACCGGACACGTCGCACAGCTCGAAGCCGAGCGTCGTATCCGCGGCGGTACAGTACCGCCACTCGTTGGGAGCGCAGACCCCACCGTCGGGATCAGCGACAGGCATACCTCTCGGAACGGCGCACAGAGTGCGGTCCGTACAGGAGGTAGCTCTTTCTCCGTTTCTTCTGTCGCAGAACTGTTCGCCCCCTCCGGGGCATACGAGCCAGTTGTCTGCATGTCCCGGAGGACAGAAGTCACCCGGGGTGACCGTTAAGGAGGAATTGCTCCCCTCAGGATCAGCGCCTGGCACGCAGGCGCTGATCATCGCGAATGCTGTCCCCAGCATGACGAAACTCATCAACCTTTTCTTCCCGTTTTTCATGTTACCTCCGTAACTTTGTGTATCTTTTATAAGCCCACAATCTGGCTTATTGTTGTGTTGGAAACGTACAAAATCGAGCCGGTTGGTCCGATCGCCTTCGTCACTATGCCTTTAATTAAGCCTAATGCGAAGGTTTCTTCTTCGCATAAATAAGACGTCTTGTCAAGTTATTTATTACAGAAACTTCTATTTTTCCGCTGAGATTAGCGAAGGGAGGAAATGATCTTTATGTAAAAGTCTTATGCACATTGACCCTCTGGGCTTTATTCTAGAAAATAAGAGGGCCGAGATGATTGTGAAAACACCCATCGGAGCCTCCGCAAAACCAGGTTCGTTAAGGAGCAGGATGGGCGTCGCTACACCTTGCCTGGCGGGACATCGTTTGATGCGTCCAAAGGGCCTCGGCTTCGCAAGAAGTAAAAGGTAAAGGGCACTAAGAGCGTTCCACCCGAAGGATTTTCCTCGCCACCTGAACCTGGAGCTGCAACCCGAGACGACCGTTGATTCCTGCTCGAAGCATTGATTTGCGCAGGATAGACACGGCCGTCAGAGCGAGCACAAACTCGCGCTACCGCAGCCTGGAGTCCTCATGCCCGCAACAACTGCTCGTCTCGTACGGGCTACACCCCTCGGAACCCCGGTAAATCGCGCATTGTGCCGAGAGCAACCCTCTCAGCCCACTTCGCTACGCCGATGCTGGTTCTTACGCCCGGTTGCACGATGCCGAGAAGGAGGACTACTTAGTGGCTTCCCTCAACCGCCTTGAGCAACCTCTCGGAGAAAACTCTCCACACCACCCCGTCGCCTGAAAAGGCTCGATGGGGTGTTCTTAAAAAGAATTTATTTTTCTTTTAGTCTTTTGGTAAGTAGTTTTCCGGGCCCCAATCTTCTGGTTCTTCCCAGGGTTTTGCGACAGACCAGGCAATATCAAACAGGACATGCAAAAACTGAACGATCTCTTCATGTTCAATAATAATTCCCGACGTTGCGGCTTTGGCAGAAATTAAATAGGCCTGACTTCCTTTAATGCCCATGTCCCCAATAAAAGGAAATTTTCCATAATCCAATACACGTCTCTGCGTATTCGGCGCTTGAACATAGGGCATCTTGAATCCAGGTTTTATGCAGGCAATCGTTCTTCCCTTTCCTTTGTACACCGTCTTCCGCCGATCCTCGGCCGTTATTTTAATCGTTTCTATTAAATGTTCGTCGACGCTGAATATCTCATCACATTCCTCGCCTCCCCGACTCGATTCGGCAAATTCATGTCGAATTTCATGAAGGGCATTTATGCCATCAAAAAACCTAACGCGCGGTTTTTCCTTTGATGTTTTATAGATAGCCATGAGCTGCGGAAGCGCCTGCTCCAGCACATGATCTTTTTGACGAATTTTTCGATACTGATCTGCGATAATTTGTTGCAAGCGTTCCGGCGCTTCTCCTGTAAACAAAATCTTTTTTCCTTTTTCAAATGTCGAAATGAGTCCGTGCTTTTTCAAACCTTCAAGCATGACATAGGTTGTAGAACGATTTACACCTGCGCGCTTTCCAATGTCTTGAACGCTTGCGGGACCAAGTTCAAGCATCGCGAGATAGACTTCTGTTTCCTTTGGCGCAAGTCCAAGTTCGCCAAGCGCGTGCTTCAAATCATCAATCATATTGAATATATATTACCATGCCGTTAATGCCTGAAAGGTTTCCGCGGCTGTACGTTCCCAGCGAAATTGAGAAGCATGCGCCAGCCCTCTGCGGCGTAAATCGCCCACCAGTTCCGCGTCATCCGTGAGCATATGCAATCCTTTCACAAGTCCTTCCGCATCTTCCGGATGAAAAAAGAGCGCATTCTCTTCTCCCAAAACCTCCAGCAAAGATCCGGCGGTAGAAGAAAGCACCGCCGTTTCGCATGCCATTGCTTCAAGCGGTGGGAGACCGAATCCCTCATACCAACTCGGATGGACATAGGCGAGTGCACCGGAAAGAAGCGCAACTTTATCCGCTTCGGAAATGTATCCCGTTAAAATAATTTGATCTTGAAACGGTGAAAGCGCGATCGCTTCTTCAATCTTTTCATAGCCCGAACCTGGCTGACCGACGAGCACCAGTTTTAAATGATTTTCCGCTCCGCGTTCCTCTTTGTATTGGTTAAATCCCTCAATAAGCGTCAGAATATTTTTCTTCGTCTCCAATCTTCCAATGCAAAGAATATAGGGCGCGGAAATTTGATAGGTTTTAAGCACCGGCTGAATCACATCCTGGGAAACGGGCTTATAGATATGGTGTTCAACGCCGAGATAGGTCACCATGATTTTTTCCGCGGGAATACCATAGAGCTCAACGAGTTCACGTTTTGAAAATTCGGAAACCGTTAAAATGCGCGCAGCGTGTTTCGCAATATCTTTTGTCGCCCACTCATGATAGGCGCGCTGCAACCATGGGTAGAGTTTCGGCATGCGACGAAAACCAACATCATGGATGGTTACCACGGAACGCTTGGGAGCGAATCGCGGGAGCACATGCGCCGGCACAAAAAGAACCTCCGGCTTGTGACGCAACATTTCAATCGAAAGTCGGATTTGCGTCCAGAGGTATTTTGGCGGCCATTTTAATGCACGCTCATGCCAATTGTTTTGTCCTTTTTCCATCCCATGGGACAGGGGTTCGTTTGTATATAAAAGCCATGAATGCGCTTCAGCATCCGGCCGTTTTTTCAATTCCTCAATAAGATGGAAGGCATACCACTCCACTCCGGTTTTTTTCAGCCGGTTAGCCCGAGAAGCTTCTATTCCAATAAGCATGGAAGAAGTATAGCAGACGAATCGGCAAGATGTTTAACGCACCCGCGTTTTCTTAAGAAGAAAAAATACTTCGCTTGTAGGCTTCGAGGTTTTCAAGCGCGATACCCGTTCCGCGGCCTACGCAGGTTTGCGGGTTATCCGCGACGAATGCGGGAACGCCCGTTGCCTCTGAAAAAAGGCGGTCAAGATTACGAAGTTGAGCCGTTCCTCCGGAAAGCACCATCCCCTTTTGCATCACGTCAGCGGAAAGCTCCGGAGGCGTTGCGCGCAAAACCTCTTTAATCGCATCTACGATTCCTTGCAATTCATGTTGAATTGCGTCGGTTACATCATCGGAAGTGACCGTAACAATACGTGGCAATCCGGAAATCATATCGCGGCCTTTAACTTCCATTTCAAGTTTGTCCTCAAGATACAATGCCGAACCAATGCGAATCTTAATGTCTTCCGAAGTTCGCTCGCCGATAGCAAGACTATGCTTGCGGCGCACATGTTCCTGAATTGCGGCATCCAGTTTGTTTCCACCAATGCGGACGGATGAAGATGCAACAATTCCTCCCAAAGAGATGACGGCGATTTCCGATGTTCCTCCGCCAATTTCGATGATCATGTGTCCGGAAGCGGAACCGATAGGAATATCCGCACCGATCGCGGCAACAACAGGTTGCTTAATAATGTAAGCTGCTTTTGAACCAGCTGAGAGCGTGGCATCGATAACTGCGCGGCGTTCCGTTGAAGTGATTCCTCCAGGAACGGCAACCATAACTTCCGGGCGAAACAATCGAACACCACCAACGGCTTTATTTATAAAATAGCGAAGCATAGCTTCCGTTGTACGATAGTCAGCGATCACACCATCTTTTAATGGACGTTTCGCAACAATGGAATCCGGCGTACGACCGATCATGTCTTTCGCCTCTTTTCCTACAGCAAGCACTTTTTTATCTGCGACGGAAATAGCAACAACCGAAGGTTCATTAATAATAATCCCCTTCTTCGGGACGAAGACAAGTATGGTTGTTGTGCCGAGATCAATGCCAATTTTTTTACCGAACATAATTTATAAACGCGTTGTAAAAAGCTGATCCCCTTCTAAAAGCGGCCAATTGGAAATCCGATACGATTCATCATTGAACTGGGAAGGGTCCTCGCCAGGCGTAGCGTTCTGTAGCTTCTTACCGAATGCGAGGTCGAGCGTCAATCGAGCTTTAGATCCTGGCTGTTTTTGCACGAGCAATTGATAGGTATTTTCTTCAGCGATTTTTCTCCCAACTTCTGAAGGAAGACGGTAGGTAAAAGAAAGCTCCCCTGTTTTTCCCGGTTCAATTGCCCAAAAGGCTCCAAAAACGGTTTTTCCAAGATCCTTCATTACATCCACCGTACCAGGGATAAATTTCCCTCCGCTTTCATTGAGATCTTTCCGCATTGCGCCGGAGCTTGAAATAAGTTCGCTTCCTTCTGGAACATAGACGCGTGTGTAGCTTCGGTAGCGTGTATAGCGCCAGTCAATTTTTGTATTCGTATTTGCGTAATGAAGCACGACTTTTGCCGTTACATTATTTGGATCTTGCGCATCCACGGTATACATAATGTCTTTGTTCATCACGCCATCCGTTTTGAGTGCCGCCAAGTTCGCGTCTACAACCATGAGATAATCATCCGGCGTCGCCTTTGCGCGACTGCTCCAATCACGCGCATCCAGCACGGTTTGCAAATCCGCATCGCGGCTGTAAATCATCATGTCTTTCTTTTTCAGCGCATCTGTCACCGTTGTTGCAATCGTTGGCCAGTTTGATGCCGGTTGCGTCGTGAGTTTTTCAAGAAGCGCATCGCCGATTTTTGCAACGACCTCTTTCCTCTGCGGAACAGGAATACCGGCGGATAAAAATCCGATTTCTACATCGTATTGCAGCTCGTCATAAAAGTTGTCGGCGGTGAAGGTTTTTCCATCGACAACCAGCGGACCGGTAATTTTAAGCAAGTCGGTGAAAAACTTTGGTTGAAGGCCAATCACCGCATCAAGATGCACGTCTCGACCCGTTCCTTGTTTGACTTCCCGCTCATAAAAATCCATTACACGCGCAGCAGACTGCGTAAAGTCGGGCGACCAGTTTGCATCACGCAAAAACCAGGCGCGCGTCCCAAGATCTCTTTGCATGATTTCCGGAGGCTGTTCACTCCAGCTATCCGCAACGGGGCCGTCGATGGAATAAACGTCTTTAAAATCAATCTTTTCAAAATCCGCCGCATCAACGACGACTTCGCCAACCGTTCCGATAAAACCACCTCCCGGACGAAGTTCATCAGCGTTTTGCAATAAAACAAGATACGTTTTCTGATCCGGATATCCAGAAAGCGGAAGAAGAATCTCCACTAGAGAAACGGAGGCATCAATCTGATCCCGAAGCTCCGGAAGGCGGTTTATGACCGGTTCAATCGCATTACGCACCGGTGCAAACAACTCATCTTTTGGAATGTTCTCCCAGGCATTCGCGGCAATAGCAAATCGCTCGCGCGCTTCTCGCATTTTTGGAAGTGAACTTGAAAGACGAGATAAAATGGAACGCTTTTCTTCTTTGGAGAGATCTTTAAAACTTCGCGAGGGAGCGACCTGCGTTCCAATATCAATAATTCCTTCCGTCGCGACCGCATCCTGTATGCTTACAGCAATTTCTATGAGCTCTTTAGCCCCCAGGATTGCGCTTGAACCCGCCTGCTCCGTATCTTCTAAAGCGTGAAGGCGCGTACCGATCCACGGCATGGATCGCCACGGCCCCGTCGCGGTGAGACCAGCGTGAATTTTATCAAATCCGTCCTGCACCTCATCCACCGAGGAAAGCGCCTGAGAAAATTCTTTTGCCTGGAGATGCGTCTGCACTTCCGTTAATGCATTTTTTGCAGCCAAAGCTCCTTGCGCAGCCATAACGCCACCGTAGATAAGTGGGCTCAGGAGCACGAGAAAGAGAAAGCCGAAACTTAAAAACGCCACAAAAAACAAACGCCATAATTTGCGTCGGCTTTTCTTTCGCGGAGATTTCACGGAAGCCGGAGCTTCCTTCGGTAAAAGTGCAAAAGCTTCCGAGGATTCTAGTTCTGGGACACCTGGGCAGGTGAGAAAATTAGGGCTTTTCTGATCAGTCATATCTCTATGATACATCAAAAAATGTATTTCGGATTTATTCTGACAAAAGGAAAGCCTCCGCACCTTATGTCGACACGTCGCGCGGATGCGTCTTTCCGCGATACTTCATAAAATATTTCATCCCACTTTTCAGATGCGTTCGTGTCAGCGGATTCGTAAATGCCTGCCACGGATATCGTGTTCTGCTTTCTCGTTTGTGATAATGGATGACGCGCGCAATCGGCGTATAGCAAACGCGCGAACCCGATTCCCATACTCTTCGACACAGATCCGCATCTTCAAAATACACAAAAAAGCGCTCATCAAACAAACCGATGCGTTCCAGAAGCTCGCGGCGAATGAGCATCGCAGCCCCAAAAACCCAGTCAACGTCTTGTTCGACGTCTCTATTCATGTCTTCCATCAAATACCGATCAAGCTCGCGGCGCGCGAAAGGAAGCCGTCCGATAAAACTTCGACGATACAGTGGAGTGAATGCTTTTGGAAATCGATACGTCGCGTGCTGGTCTGATCCGTCGGGATTCACAACGCGCGGACAAGAAATGCCGACGTCCGGATGCGTGTCCATCCAATCAAGCCAGGATTCGAGCTCCCCTTCCAGCAAGACAAGGTCGGGATTACACAGCAAAACATATTCTCCGCGCGCGGCCTTCAGCCCAAGATTATTTCCGCCTCCAAAGCCAAGATTTTCCGGAGAAGCAATCACCGTCGCCCAAGGGAATTGCTCTCGCACCATCTCGGGCGTCCCGTCGCCTGATGCGTTATCAACAAGAATATATTCAAAATCAAAACCTGGACGAATTTCTTCAACTCCCCGTAAGAGATTTCGAATAAAATACGGCGTACGGTAGTTCACCGTAATAAAGCTCACTCGAGGCTTCTTGTCTTTTCCCGCAATGCGAAATGGTCGTTCGTTCATATAAACCAGCGCTCCTGTATTTCCCGTGAGGGAACCTGTGATCGCTCACGTTTTCGTCGCTTGCTGCGTATCTTGGCGTACAACGACAGCTTTTGCAAGAACCTGAAGCCATTCCAGGGACGAAGAGTAAGGCGCAGCAAAAAGAGGCCACAAGCCCCAAGAATCCAAGGCGCGTGCTTCACACGGAGCAAGATCGTATCGTTTTTTGTCTGCACCAGTCGCCACTCAGCATATTCATCAACGGCTGAAGCGGAAGCGAGATGCATACAGGCGGGAACGCGCGTGGATTCTTGATATGGCTCAAGCCAAATCGTTGCTTCCGGCGCCTCCCCTACTGACCAGCCAGCGAGGCGCAAGTTCCATGCAAGATCTAGAACAGCCGGTACTTTTGAAAACAATTCATCGAGTTCAAGCCCCGTTTCTTTTAAAGCGGCAGCTCTCACGAGAAAAGCGTGCGGCGTTGGAGCAAATGGCTGAAGCGATGCTTCCCCTTCTTTTGCCTCCGCCGGAATAATGCGCCTGCCACGCGTCAGAGCGTAGCCGCGCGAAAGTTCTTCGCGCGTCAAATCAAATTCATGGCGCTCGCCCTCTTCCACGAAGGTAATCTTCGCCCGAAGAAGACGCGGGACAACCAGGCCGCATTTCGGATCTTTTTCCATGACGCTTACCAAATGTTCAAGCGTTTTCGGCGAAAGAATAACGTCCGGTCTTGTGATCAAAATAAAACGGTCCGTAGCGTCCACGTCCTGCCAGCGCGCGAGCGCTAAACGCATGAGTTGATTATGGCAGCGTGAAAACGACTGTTTTTTTATATTACGCAACACAACCGTATTGGGACGTTCATTCAAGGAACCCGCACCCTCTAAAGTCGCATTGTCTACGACAGCTAATTGAAAATCTTGAAGCGTTTGTTCTTTAAGCGATGAAAGAAAATCCAAGAAGAGATTGCCAAAATCATTGCCTATCACGTGGATGTATACGCGCTTTGCTGCTTGCATACGCTAGGTTTTTAAAAGCTCCTTTTTTCGCTTTGGAGAAACATTGAATCCGAGATATTTTCCCAGCATGAGACGCGTTTGTGCATCAAGAGCCGGCACAGCACCGAACACAATAAACGTGACTGGCAAGAGAGCCCATTGAAGCATGGCAATCGCGTATGCATATGGACGCGAATAATGCGCCGGACGAGGCGGAAGTAATGTGAGTGCAAGTCCCGCGGATACGAAGAGACCGATCATAGCGAAACGCATCAGCCACTGCAGGGTAAACGGCGTGTTTTGAAAAACGGCGAAATTACGAAATCGCTCTGGAGCAACCCAAAAAGGAAGATAGCCAAGAATAAAAATTAAGAACGGAGCTGTCGCCCAGGTAAACATGCCCTCCATCTGTTTAAAAAGCCAGGCGAATTTTACGCCTCGAGACATATTTGGACGTCCTCGAAATGCCTCAACCATATAAGGAAGATTCTCAACGCCCCAGGCCCAACGACGTAATTGTTTGTAGAGCGCAACTAAAGCTTTTCCATAGGATCCCGTCATAACTGTATCCATGGAAACCGGAAGATGAATCGGCGTCACGCGATAGTGTCCGTCATAATGGACGAGTCCCTGAAGAAAAATACGCGAGTCTTCTGAAACGATATCTTTTTGCCAATAACCCACGTCTACGAGCATCCGAAGAGACATGGAGTGCGAGGAAAAAGTCATCATCCCCTCCGGACGAGCAAGTTCAGTCATGAGCCAAAACGTTGTACCGAACATAGCCACACGCACGGCCGCCGGAGATTCCCACAGATTATTGTTATAAAGCGCCACGGGCTGATACGAGCTGCGCGTAGGTTCTGGAACCGTTAGATAGCTGTAACTCAAACAGGAAAAATATTGCGGATGCACAATCGTATCCACATCAAATGAAGAGACGATGACATTATCCGGATCGTATCCATGTTCGATAAGGCCGGGCACAATTTGATTTGCCGCCCAGTTTAAGTTGGAGCCCTTTCCCGGAATTTCATTTGGAAGATTTTTTGGATGAAGCGTTACCAAAAGCTCAGCAAAATGATCCGCGAATGCCGGAACAAGTTCTTCTGAAATCTTCCTAAAGTTTTCTTGATCACGTTCTTCTCCCGCCAAGACGATAACCATTCGTTTTGAAGGGTAGGTACAAGCATCCAAAGATTCTAATGTGTCCCGAATGACATTCGCGTCCTCTTTGTAGGTTGGAAGGAAAATTAAATGACGCACCTTGTCGTAGCCGGGTAAGCGCTCGACATCCGCCTGCCAATCTCGACGAATCGCTTTGCGATACCGCGACCAGGAAGCGAGTAAAAAAGGAATGAAGTACAAAATACGCAACAGCCAATACAGATCAAAAACCATGATGAAATACACCATCCAAAGCGGGCGGATAAACGATAAAACAATCGCCCCGATAAGCGTGGTATACACGAGGACTCCGGGGAAGATTTCAACGGCCCGTTTCTGCCAATGTTTCATGGGTTCTTTGGGAGGGTTATATTTGGCTCCGCGTCATATATTGGAGCGACATATTTTGAGGCTTCCGTTGTTCTCCTTCCGTCCGTTAACTCTTTTGCGAGTCTGGAAAGATCCACTGCATCTTCAACCATCATACCAATAAGCGGAACTTTTTTAAGACGAGAAAGCAAATTCGCGTACAAAACGCCTGTTCGAACGGCGCTAAAACTTCCGGGGCCGGAAACAACACAAACACCTTCAAGTAATTGAAAATTTTTTCTGTCTTTGGCGAGCTTTGGCAGAAGAACATTAGAGCGACCTTCCAATTCTATGATTTTCGGTTCTTTTCCCTTTTCCATCCAAGCGAAACGGGAGAGTCGCGATGCGTGTGTGTCAAGAAAGAGCCACATAATGTTTATAACAAAGGTTTTTCATCAAGACGATCGATGACCACATTTTTTTGCGCTTCCAAAATGGCGTACAAAAATCGGTCTGTCATGTCTTTTCTGTATCGAAATTCTTCAAGAGACATTACAGAAAAATTAATTTCAAATCCAAGTGATTTTTCCGCGCCACGTAAAAGATCCTTGAGCTGTTCTTCTTCAATGCTTCCCACGATAAAAAGATCAACTGGCGCGCGACCCTCTCCGAGAAAAGATCCTAAGAAAGCCAGATAGTGGATGTCACCAAGTTTTACAATCTCCTGGTCGAGACGTCCTTCTAAGAGAACGCGGGCACGTAAGATGAGCTGGCTTAATTCGCTCAGCAGTTTAAAATCTGGATTTACTCCGTAATATTTTCGTTTGAGTCCCGGGGTTTTTTTCTTTTTTTCATCCCCTTTCTCCGCTTTCTCTTCCACTTCGATGAGGAGTCCCAATTTTACAAGATTCGCCAATTCGCGCCGGACCGCATTGATTTGCGTATCAATAAGGCGTGTGATTTCCCGAACAAAAAGCCGCTCATCGGGATTCCGTAGGAAGAGGCCGAGCAGTTTTACACGGGTTCTAGAACCAAATAGGTGTTCAAGCATAGAAACGCAGATTCATCGTGCCCGAATTGACGGTTCTTGACAAGCGAAATAGGGTGAATATATAGGCTGGACTATCAGGCGCCAGCCCCCGTATACTCTATACGAATATTAGCCAAAGACGACGCACATGGAATCCACATTTCGCATTACGGATATTGAAGTGAACAATGCCTCGAATGATGAACACATTGTAGGGCTTTTTCGCTATGAATCAGAAAACAAAGGACGCAAAACGCCGCTCCTTGTCGTGATTGTCGAAATTTCAAGCATGCTTTATGTGTATGAACAGCTTCTCGATGTTCTCAATGAAACCGCGGAACAAACGAGGCATTTAACATCCGCCGTCGATGCGGATCCGATGGCGCGCTTTGAAAAATTAGTTGAACGTCTAAATACGGCGATTGAAAGCTTCGTGGAACGTGAGCCTTCAGAAATCGCTTGGAATCGCGTGAACATTTATGTGATGGAGTTTTTGGATGGACATATGTGCGTGAGTGGCATTGGGTGCCTTTCAAATATCCTTTTGCAAAAGCAGCCGGATGGAACGCTCAAAAGCTTTGATCTGTTCGGATCTCTTGAACAGCCCCCCGAGGTTAATCCAAAAAAAGTCTTTTCTTCCGTTTTGTGCGGGGAATTAAAAATGGGCGATCTTCTCTTTGTTGGAACGAATAACTTTGATCACTGGCGCACAGATCTCGACTTGATTAATCGCATTAAAAATCTTCCGCCCGTCACGGCCTCCATGGAAGTTCGCCAGGAAATTGAACGTATTGGCATTCCTGAAGATTTTGCCGGCGTTATTGTTAATCACGTAAAGGCTCCCAATAGTGCTCCGCCAACCATTCACGAAAAACTGGCGCATCAAACAGAAGCAAAAAGCACGGAGTCCGTACAAAAATTGTATTCCCAAGAAAAGCAGACTGAGGCCCTCCTCTCTGCCTCCATCAAGCCGGTTGTAAAATCTGAATCTACTCATGACAAGCTACCGCAAAAAAAACAGGCGTCTTCGTTCAGCTTTGTAAAACTCCTCGCCGAGTTTCGCAATTATACAAAAAATCTCCGCAGTAAAGTAAAAGACCCCATTTCCATGACGAGCTTGCGCGGTATGGATGCCGGGCATGGATCCTTTTTTTCCGCGAAAAAGAAGCGCATGGTTCTTCTGGGTTTAATCGCTGTCATTGCCGTCGCTTCTCTGGGCGGATGGAGTTATCTCTCGCGTAAAGCCAAAGCCGAGCAGGAGCTCTGGAATGCTGTATACGACCAGGTGGTAGATCGAAAAAATCGAGCGGAAGCCGATCTCGTCTATGGAAATGAAGATCAAACACGAAGGCTTGTAAAAGAAGCCCAGGATCTCCTCGCGGGATTGGACGAAAAAACCGATACGCAAAAAACATCAAAAGAAACGCTCATCAATGACCTGAATGATGTTCAAAATAAATTGCGTCGAGAGCAGCGCGTCGATAATCCTACGCTTCTTGCCTCTCTTGCCATTGATGCTCCAGAGAATTCTTTAAATGGACTTGTACTCGCAAATGGCAGGCTCTACGCGGCCGACAATGCAGCAAAGCAGCTTCTTGAAGTTGATCCAATAAGTAAGCAAGTGCAGCGCTATGACATTCCAAGCACCGTAAACGGTTCTATTATTGCCGCTTCGGAAACGGCCACAGGCCCTGTCTTTCTTACCAACGACAAAAAGATTTTACGTCTTAGCGGTGCGAAGGTAACGGTATTATCCTATAATCCGGAATCAACAGAGAACCCAAAGGATATTAATGTCTATAATAAGCGCTTCTATATTCTTGATTCATCAGGAAATATGATTTGGCGCCATTCCGTTACAGGAAATAGCGTTGGCGCCGGAAGCCAATATCTAAAACAGAATAGCGAGAATCTCTCGAATGCCGTTGGTATAGCAATTGATGCCAGCGTCTATATCGCCTTTTCTAACGGAACGCTGAAGCGCTACCTCTCCGGCACCGAGGAGCAGTGGAATCCGGCCACGATCGACCCAGCGCTCACGCACGCAGATTCTATTTGGACGAACTTGGATACGGATCGTGTTGCTATCGCCGACGCAGATGGAAAGCGCGTGGTCATTTTCCGAAAAGATGCTCGCCTTGTTTCACAAATCATTAGCAATGAATTCAAGGGTCCGCGATTTGTTACGGGAGACTCTGCAAATAAGAAGCTCTATATCATTGATGGGAATCGTTTGTATCAGCTCGATCTTCCTTAAAAAGATATTAAAAAAAACCCCGCCAATCGGCGGGGTTTTTTTGACTCTCTGTGCCGAGGAACTTATTTCAAGTTCACCTTTGCACCAGCTTCTTCGAGTTTTGCTTTGACTTCTTCGGCTTCGGCTTTCGCTGCGCCTTCTTTCACAACCTTCGGGGCTGCGTCGACCATGTCCTTTGCTTCTTTCAAGCCAAGGCCAGTGATCTCGCGAACAACCTTAATGACTGCGATTTTGTTGCCGCCTGTTTCAGCGAGTTCAACATCAAAGGTATTCTTTTCTTCTGCGGCTGCGGCACCTGCACCACCGGCCATCATGACCGGAGCGGCTGCAGAGACACCGAACTTATCTTCGAGGAGTTTTACCAGCTCGGAAAGCTCAATAACGGAGAGCTTCTCAATGGATGCGACGAGATCCTTAAATTTTGCAGGAATTTCGACGTCTTTCTTCTCTTCTGTCTTTACTTCTTCGGACATAGGAATTGCATTTTGATAAATTAGTCTTTCTTTTCTTCTTTCACTTCTTCCTTCACCTCTTCAGGTGCGGCAGGAGCAGGCTCACCAGCTTCCATCTTTTCTTTATAGGCATTCAGGAGACGGACAAATGATCCAACCGGACCATTCATGACATACAAAAGCTGGGTCAAAAGTCCTTCTCTGGAAGGAAGCTTTGAGAGCTTCATAATGTATTCTTGGTCAACGACCTGGCCTTCAAAGATCCCACCGACAAGTTTGATCGGCTGTTCTTTGCTTGCATCTCCAATGATTTTGGCAGGAGCCATTTCATCCTCTTGGGCAATGGCTACGCCGAGCATGCCTTCGAGTTTTGTGAAGTCGATGTCATAACCGGCTTCCTTTGCAGCTCGAGACAAAAGCGTTTTCTTGGCGACGATATAATCAACGCCTTCTGCGCGTAAGTTTTTACGCAGAGTCGCTACAGCTTCGACATTCATGCCGCGATAGTCTGCGAAAGCAGCTGCCTTCCCGCTTTTCAGGGCGCTGATCAGCCGTTCTATCGACTCCGCTTTTTGAACACGTGTTTTTGGCATAGTTCGATATGAATTTTAAGAGTTCGACCTTTCCCCTCCAAAAACCAGAAGGCTTGGAAGGATTTTTGGTATAAACAAACGCAGGAGACGAGTCCTGCGTTGCTGCACCTTCTTCATCATCGCCGCGTGGCGGAAAGCCAGGTCTTTTGGACCGGACTCCCGTTTTAACGGGGAATGACGTTCGGGGTTCGCTTCACCTCGGCAAGGTGGTGATTTAAGCCATTTTACAGGCCCTTGCTGTCTCAGGACTATGCGTTTGTTCGAACACTAGTAGACTACATCAGCGGAAAGGCGTCAATAGTCCTCGGTATTTATGAAAGATGGCTCTTAATAAGCTCCGTGAGGTCTTTAATATGTTCTTCTTTATCTTTTTCCATTTTCTCCCAAAAAGCACGACAATCGGCGCAGTCACCCGCGTCCTCCAAATAATGTTTCTTGATGCGCCAGAGACTCTTATGCTCAATCGTGAGCTGGTTCATTAAATTATAAACATGGTTGGAATGCATAAAATGGGGTTTTTTTCTTATTTCTTATAGATCTATCATAACATGGAAGATTTCTCCCAGATATACATGCCTATTTCTGCACTGAACTTAGGCAAATCTGTTTTGTTCGCGCATTGACATTTTTTTTAAAATATCAACTTCTTGAAAGTAATTTATATAAAAACACCTCGGCCGATGCCGAGGCGTTTTTCTTTAATTGTGTTTACGATCAAAAATAGCGGTGTTTGTTGCCCATCCAATAACGGAGAAAACAAGTCCACCCCAGAAGGCTGGGCCAAATCCGGAAACGCTGAATCCCGGAGCGAGCGCTGCCGCGAGCCAGAACATAAGTGCGTTAATGACCAGCGTAAAAAGACCAAGGGTTAAAATCGTCACTGGAAGTGAGAGGATTTGGAGCAGCGGACGAATCAACGCATTTACCAAACCGATAATAATGGCGGCAAACAGGGCCATGCCAAAGCTTGTGACGGTCACGCCTGGAATGACATAGGCAACCAGCATAAGCGCCAGTGCATTTAGGACAAGTCGAGCAATGAGATACATATGTGTTTTAAAATAGATGTTTAGCTATCACTTTTTAAACGAATTTCTTTGATTTTGTTTTCTGCCTCTTCGAGCTTGGTCTTAAGCGCTTTCGCGAGTTCGGTTGCCCGTTCGAATTTTTGCAGTCCCTTTTCAAGGTCGGGCTCGCCTTGCTCAAACCATGCGGTGATTCCCTCCAGTTCATCAAAGGCTTTTGCAAAATCAATTTCGGATTTCTTTTTAGGTGGCATATTTTTTAAAACAAAGTTTGATTTGTTGGTAAAATAGTCGCATCACGTGAGCCATCGTGCAAGCGGATCGAAACCATATCCCCCGCTTTCATTGAGACCGCATCGGTTTTCACCTTTCCTTTTTTATCCATAATCATGGCATAGCCGCGCTTAAGAACGGTTTTCGGATCAACGGAACGAATGAGCCGCGTAATCGAATCCACACGCGTCCGAAGTCCTTCAAACCATCTTCGCCAGGCTTCTTCCGTTTCATTTGTGCGTTGTTCCACGCGCAGCTTCACCGAAGAAATCCAATGGAGAGAGCCTTCAAGGGAACGCTGCACGCGCGTATGCGCTTCATCGATAAGGGCCTTCACTCCCGCCGCTACTGCTCCTTCCAGCGCGGAGAGTTCGTAGAGCACGTCCCGTTTGTCGGGAACGAGTATTCTTGCGCAATCGGTTGGCGTCGATCCGCGAATATCCGCAACCTCTTCCGCGAGCGTTTTATCGCGTTCATGACCAATGGCGACAAGTGTTGGAATTTTTGATGCGTAAATCGCGCGCACGAGCGTTTCATCGTTAAAAGCCATGAGCTCTTCAAAGGCACCGCCGCCGCGTGTGATTACAATAGCGTCATAGTCGTGTGTTTGCGCTGCTTCGAGCGCGCGCATAATTGTTCTGGGCGCTCGATCGCCCTGCACAACAACATGATAGAGATCTATTTCCAAGCCGGACCAGCGTTCATTCACGATGCGAATAAAGTCGCCGTATGCGGCGCTTGTTTTTGAAGCGATGAGCGCAATCTTTTTTGGAAAACGCGGGAGCGTGCGCTTTCGAGAAGCATCGAATAATCCTTCCGCTTCGAGTTTCGTTCGTAGCAGTTGAAGCGCGCGACGAAGCGATCCTTCTCCAATCGGTTCAACGCGATCCGCGTTAAAAGACAGCTTCCCCCATTTCGGATATACGCGCGGAGATCCATATACGCGAATGCGCATGCCATCTTCGATGGGAACATTCAGATTACGCAATACCATAAAACAGCTCACCATGGACGCTTCATCTTTCAGATTAAAATTAACCCACTGGCCCTGCGACACGCGAAATTCACTCACCTCTCCTTCCACGCCCGCTTGATATGGATCCCAAATAGCGCGGAATGTTTCATTGATATAGTTAACGAATTCACTGACGGAAAGAATTTGCATAGTATCTCGTGTTTAGCGTCCAGACTCCTCCGTTGCTTTAGGAATAATGCGACTTGTAAGCGTGTCATTCTTCAAGAGTTCTTCCGGAAGAAAGTCGAGCGAGGCTTCCGCGCCTGACGCGACAGCGAGCCCATTAATCAGGCGCACAAAAACAAATGCCTGCGTCAGCTTGTTTGATTTATCTGTATCCATATCATGTATCCCCTCGCCTTTTGTTTCAACAAATATTTTACGCGCGTCTTCCAGAACGTGATCATAAAACGGAAAGAGCGGATCCAGAAGCTTATAGGTCCAACTATCATCTTCTTTTAGAAAAACAATATTATCCTTTCCAACAAAATCAATGATTTCGCCTGTATCTTCTGCAAAATGCACGCAATTTTCTACAAAACTCTTCACTGCCTCACGGAGCCCCTCATCTCCTCTCATGCGATGAAGAAGGCGGTTAAGTGGTCGTGAGCCTATGAGCTTTGAAAAGTCTGCCTCGCTAATACGCTGTGCGCGTTCCCCGCGGAGTAAACCTTCGCTCACCTCTTCAAAATCTTTTCGCACCCTCGGATCGAAAAAAGATGCGTCCATTGAAGAAAGCTCCGTTATTGAATTTCTCCCCAGTTCCTGTGGGTTAATATTTTCCGCTTTTGGATTTTCATAGCTTCCTTTCTTTAGCTCCTGCTTTTTTTGAATTGTGACATAGGTCCATGCCTCTCTTCTATTTTGCGGAATCGTACGATGGAAAAATCGAAGATAGTTCTGTTCTGTATGCGCGAGAATTTCCCGAGTCACAGGAACTTTCATGAGAAATTGTTTTTGCCGTAATAAATGTTCAGCACCGAAGTGCTCACGTAGCTTACCTTGAAGCATCCGTTCGCGATCAATGCGATTTTTTGCTTCGTTCAATGCATGTGTCTCGCCCTTTGGATCTGACAGGATGTCATAAAGAACTTTCTTGCTCCCTTTGAGGACAATGTCAGGATGCCCCGGGATTTCATACACGATATTTTCTCCGCCTTCTGCGAGAAAATGCGGCATGTATTTTTCAGACAAGGCGCGTTCTACATCAGCAAAACCCAGCTTCTGTTCTAAACTTCGCTCGGGACGCTTGTGTACGCCAGATTTTTCGGGCGTGCCTAACGGGCTTGCGAGAGCCGTATCTTCAAACGGGCTCACATCCTCAGCGGGATTGGAGCTAAGCTTGTTCGGGTCTTCTTTAAAAGGATTCCTTAGTGGATTCGCTTGGCCCATACTAGGGAAAGCGTAGCATACCTTCGCGGATTTGTGGGGCGAGCACATCATCGGACACGCCCGCTAAACGGTTAAGACGTTTTTCCAATTCGACTCCTTCCACGAGCTGCGGTTGGCTTTTCTCGATAAAAAGCGGAAAGAGCTCTATATCCGTTTCGTCCGCTTGAAAAGTCAGTGAAACCGCCAAACCTTGCTTCGTACGCGTTGACCAATCCTGATCAAAAACAAAGTTCCCAAGCGACCAGGCGATTGGTTTGCCTTTATAGATAGAAAATCCCTGCTCCCAATGTGGATGGCCTCCAATAATCATATCTGCTCCGTGATCAATGAGCCAGTCGGCGAGCTCAACTTCTTTTGCTTGTGGACGATCCTGATATTCTTGCCCCCAGTGCATCAAGACAATGACTTTGTCGGATGTCTCTCTCGCCTCTTGAAGCACGCGGGCGGCCTGTTTTCGATCAAGCGCATTATCTGTTGTATTAAATCCAAGAAAAGAGATGTGCAATCCATTCAGCGTCGTTGTTGCGCGAGCTATTTCATTATCTTGCACTTGATGACCGAAGACGAGAAACCCTCCCTCGCGCAGACGGCTTACGGAATCCGCATAGCCCGCGTTTCCTTGATCGAGCGCGTGATTGTTGGCCTGGGAAAATGCATCAAAACCCTGCGCTTTTAATACGGGAATATTATCGGGAGAAAATTGAAAATCAATCGTTTTTACCGGAGGAAGCCGTTTGTCTGTGAGCGGACCTTCTAAATTTGCCACGGAATAATCAAAAGAAGCAATCCATCCGGGCGGAAGTTTTTCAAACGGATATGCTGCGTCGCCTGATCGGCGAATGCGGTTAGCTACTTCACGATCGAGCATGATGTCGCCAACAAAGAGCAAGTGCGTAGACGTTGTTTCTTTTTTTATTGGAAGCTCAATACCTCGATCAAGACCGGTAATACTCTTTCCTGACGAAACAACTGTCGCTGTTACGGGGGTATAAGAAACGGTAGGAATAGCGATTTTCGCAGCGGACAGGATTGCAACTAAGCTCAGACTTGTTCCGCAAAAGGCAACGGAGAAGAGAACAAAACCATGCCGCTTTAAGCGCCGATCACCCATATACGTATCAGTGCAAAAAATAGGAAAGCCCAAAGCGTATTCGTTATGATTGCATCCACCATGAACCACGCGTCATGTTTACGTCCAAACAAACCATGTCCCTCTAACGGCATAACAATCAATCCAGCTAAGAGGCTCATGACAATGCCCCAGCCAAGAATTGGCAGGAGTGAAAAATTGGGAACAAGTTGATATTCAACACAAGCGGCATAGCCGGCGCCAAAAAAACTGGAGAGTCCAAGATGAATCAATAAGCCGGCAATCTGCGTTTCACGTTTACTGAGCTTTCTTCCAGAAATCGTAGGCGGATCGAGATCGCGAACATAGCTTCCCGCCCCAAAATGCGGCGCAACATAAGACAAAAACGTTAGAATAGCTCCCGCTCCGATACCAGCATAAACACCTGCAAGAATAGTTGGCCACATACTATATGTATCCTAGTCTTCTTCGCTCGCTTTTTCCAGCCTAGGGCTGAAGGGATTCTTCAGGCGTTTTTCCTTCGACAGAAATGACAACCTGATGAACCGAAGAAAATTGTTTTAAGGTTTGTTCGATCTCTGCACGTATTGCTTCTACATTACAGGAGCCTCCTCCATAATTCTCAAGCTCGGAGCTAAAAACGGCCGTTGCTGTTCCGCCGGAGACTTTAAGTGAAATAAGGCGCGTTCCTTTTGGAATATATGTGCCATAACCGGGCTGCGCCTGCTGATCAATGACAGCTGGATCTTTTGCAAGAAGTTTGCGAAGCGTAGCTTCAACCGGCAAATTCGTTGGCGCAATGGTTTCTGTTGTTTGCGTAACTTCGCTACAATTCGTTCCCATTTCCAACGGGCTCAGATATAGGCGGACGTTCATCGCCCGCTGAGGCAAGCGCACCGGCGTACTCACTACGTGCGTAGGTGTTCCGTCTTTTGCCGAATATTCAAATACTTCGAGTGTTCCCGTTGCGGTCTCAGGCACGCTGAGAATAAAGTTTCGTATTTCGAAATCTCCCGCTTGTCCAATATCAGGCGCAGCTGCATTCGTGTTTCCCTCTTCCAAAAGTTTTCCATTTCCATCCAGCAAGCGCCAATTAATTGTATTCTCAAATACAATTCCAGATCCCGTAACCGTAAATGGGTTCGCAAGTAAACTGTTTCGAACAGCATCATCGACACAAATGAAATTCAAATCGTCGCACACCATGCCGGCCGGCTGTTCGCGAATAGGCGCGCTCGGTTCCACGACTACCTCTTCGGGGGTAGCCGTCTGCTGGCGGCAAACGCCGAGCGCATCCGGTGTTCCTGCTGCCGGTTCATAATTGGTACAGGTAAAATCTGTTGGACAGCTCCATCCTGCAATGCCGCCACATTCACACTGCGGTTCGCATGTCTGCGTGCAGACCTCTCCCGGATTTCCATGGCAGGGGTTTCCGCAATCAATCCAATGACCTCCCCCCGTTTCACAAGCTCCCTTTGTGATGCCATTATCCCCTTTTAACTCGGGTGCTTGAGGCTGGCTTGTTTGGACGATTGGCGCCGGCTCAGGCGTAACCTTCGTCGCTTGCGGAAGTTGTGACCAAACAAACACCAACGCAATTGTGAGCATGAATATGATGGAAGAAAAAAGCACCAAACGAATCGTCAGATCTTGTGCCTGCGCGACTTTTGGTGCGTTCTTTGAACTTTTTTTGGTTGTGGTTTTTCGTTTTGGAGGCATATCAACCTCCATTATTTCATGAATTCGGAAGCACGACAATTATTTCTTTTGCGCCCGCCTCCATATTCCCTTCAACAAAGCTATGAATCGCGTTTAAAAGCACATCTTGTTTGTAGAGATAATCCGGTCCATTTCGCGTTCCCGGATCGTTTGTAATCCAAAGGCCGTCTTTCGTATAACCTTTCACAACCAGCATATGATAATCGGGGCCGCCATTTCGAAAGTTTGGATTTTCAAGTGCTCTTCCATCAGCTGGAACGATAATAGGATACCCGTTCGCAAGAACCGCCTTCATATCGGAAGCGGAAGTTATTTTTCGAATAATGACATTGTGATATCCGAAATAATTTTCAGCTGTTCGCGCCACTTCCCGCGTGTTCGTATTCTTATTGTGGCCATAAATACTGTCTTCATACGCAACCGTTTTCAAGAGCGCAGCTTCCCCTTCGTCAGCAGCAAAATTTGTATGGCGACCCTGATAAAAAGCGTCCACCATAATCAACGAAGCTTCTTCACAAGCATCCTCAAATGGTTCCACCCAATTCTGATGCGGCGCCTGCAAAAGAAACGGTACGGCAAGATTCACTTCCGCGGGTAGCGCTCCCTTCCAGACAAGCGTATCGGATACCGCAACAGGCTGAATTTCAGCATAAACCTTCTGTGGGGCTTCCTTCATATTCTCTGTGTTTTGCTTTGACGTTTCTCCTGTAGAGGATGTGTATTCTTGTGCAATTGGAAGCTTCGGCTTCGTCCACACGTTTAGCGTATCGCGAATCGACCCACGATTTACGTAGGCGAACAAAGCCGCTAAAAGGATGACGAGGGCTGTTGCGAAATAAGCGAAACGTTTCATAACAGAAGAGACTAACATAAAAAGAGGGTTTTGAAAAGCCCCGGCGCTTGGCCGAGGCTTTTGTATTTTTCTCTACTTATTTATTCCTCTACGCTCACGGAAAGCATTTTTACTTCTTCATTTGGTCGATCTTGGCTATTGCGTGGAAGATTCGATATCGCATCAGCGACGTCCTGCCCTTCAATGACTTTTCCAAAAATGGAGTAATCCGGTGAAAGTGGGTAATCCGCAACCATGATGAAGAATTGCGATCCATTCGTATCCGGCCCGGCATTTGCCATGGCGAGAACGCCCTTTTCATACACCGGCGCCGACATCGTTGTTCCTTGAATCGTTAAGGTCTTTTCAGGAAGGCCGGCTACAGGGTCATTTTTAAATCGATAGCCCGGGCCTCCTGTGCCTGTTCCGGTTGGGTCTCCTCCTTGGATCATAAATCCCGGAATCACACGATGAAAAATCGTTCCATTATAGAATCCTTCTTTTACAAGATAGATAAAGTTCGACGCGGCATTCGGTCCGGCTTTTGAATCCACCTGGACCAAGATGTCGCCTTTGTTTGTTTTAATGCGAACTTTTTTATCGACTTCTTGTGCCGGGAGAACACCCGGGAAGGTATAGGTCTTATTCATAGAGACATCTGTTGTAGAGGTTGAATCAGCTGTTGTGTTTGAATCAGTCGTTGTACTTACTTCGGAGCTCTCCGGTTGCGCCTGCGGTTCCGGTGCGGTTTCGACCGCTGCCGGCGCATTGTTTAGGTCATCTACCGTTGGATATGTAGAATCGGTCGCTGTGTTCCCGGCGCACCCAGCACCGAAAAGCGCAAAGGCGAAAAGAGAAACAATGGAAAGAGAAATTTTTGTATTCATAGAGAAATGTAATTTTTGAATTTATACTTTACGCCTTCAATCCTTGGGCTGCAACTCCTTCTCCCAGGGGAGAATATTTACATTATTTGTAAGAAACTGAGCTTCTCCTGAGAGCAATTCCGGGGCGGTCCAGGCTTCCGGTGGCGCCGTCAAATCAAAACGGTCGCGATCGAGATAGGAAGAAAGGATTTCTCCGCGTTCATTGCGCGCACTTAAGATACGCGGTTTTGTTTCAAGCGGAAGCCATTGCATTTCCACAAAAACCGCTTTTCCCTTTTTCGCAATCACAAGTTCTTTTGCGGCAGCGCGTGCAAACCATCGTCCCAAATTTGATGGGTGCTTTAATTCAAAACCGATACCGGTTGCTGAAGATGGCAGCTTGGCTCCAAACCACTCTTGCGTAAGGCGTCCACTCGAACCCACGCGTTTTTGCAAACCCTGTCTGTGGTCCGCTCCGTTTGGGTTAATACGCAGCCCTCCTTCAAATACGTGAGACGCAATATCCGTGATTTGTGCTCGGACGTCTTCAACATTTTTTTCTTCCATGTGACTGACCTGAATGCAGGCAATACGTTCCTTCCCTTCGCGCGTAACCGTGACATCGTAATCTCCCGAAAGCCAAAAGCCATCTTCATTTACCGTTCGAAAACGTTCAAGCTCCCGTGCAATGTGCATCGCTTCATCAACAGCCGGAGGAAGGAAGGAATCCGTTTCACTGGTTGCATATCCAAAAATACTGATCGGACCTCGCGCAAGCAAAGCCGGCTCAATAGCTACAAAAGGTTCAAGAGCAAGACGCGGATCAATCTGCGCTGCAGTCCGCTTTACCGCCGTTGAAATATCAAAATCTGCTTCGGACTTCGCTTCCCCTGAAACAAATAAGGCGCCATACCCGCCCGATACGCGAATATCAACTTTCGCGTTTGGATCGCGTTTTACGTATTCTTCAACGATAGCCGTTGCGATGAGATCGCAGGCTTTTTCAGGACTTCCTGGGCCAAAAACCGTTGCTTGAGGCATAGCCGCACCTTAATGGAGGAGCTACAATTCATCAATATCTCGTAAAAAAGAGCTTGGTTTTGTTTTTGGCTCATTTGAAGGCGTGCTTTTCCAGACATTTTTTGACCCCGTATTACCTTGGCGTTCACCATTCTGATTAATTTCGATGGTTGGCTCTTCCCAGCCTGTTCCTTCCCAAGACCAATGCGTATCTTCTCCAGCGTCATCCGTATCTGCGTTTTTCGCTCCCCGCCCGAAGCGCTGCCAAGGCTCTCGCACTTCAATGCGTTCAAATAATCGCGTGGACACTTCATCGATAAATGTTGAAGGCTGATTAAATGCCAAGGATTCGTGTCCAACCGTCATTGGATATGTGAGAAATAAATTTTTTCTTGCGCGCGTTACCGCGACATAAAATAAGCGGCGTTCTTCTTCCAGTCCATCTTCTTCCGCAAGTGCCCGATGGTTTGGGAAAGAGCCTTCCGCCAAATGAATGACAAATACCGTGTCCCACTCAAGTCCCTTCGCTTGATGAATCGTTGAAAGAACCATGCGCTCATCATCTCCCCGCATATCCGTTTCGCGCGTGGCGACCACTTCATCATAGAGCGAAGTGTCCACGAGAAATGCCGTGAGATCTTCATAGCTCTCCGCAAAAAGAGCGAGCTGTTCAAGATCTTCTAAACGATCTTTCCAGTTTGGATATTCACGCTCTAAATAATCTTGATAGCTTGAAGTATTAATTGCGCGAATCATTTGCGCGGGAAGTCTCGCTTCTTTCACTAGGGCGCGCATGATGGATGAAAAATCTTTCCACCCCGTTTCGGTGCGCTTCGGAACAGAAAGGGCATGTTCAGCAACCGCAGACTCCATCGAATCTTTTTGACGAACAAGTTGAAGAATTTTTCCGGCGCCGACAGCTCCGATACCCGTCTGTAAGCCGAGCGTACGCAACCAAGCGATTTCATCCTCCGGATTTTCGTAAATTCGAAGAAAGGCCACGATGTCTTTAATATGCGCTCGTTCAAAAAATTTCTGTCCGCCTCGATATTCATAGGGAATATCCCGTTTTAAAAGTTCAAACTCTAGTTGTTGGGAATGAGCGCTTGAACGAAACAAGACAGCCATGTTTCCCAAAGCCGTTCCTTCATTACGGAGAGAAAGAATTTGCTCGGCAATATATTTCGCCTCTTGCGCCGCAGAGGAACAGGGAACAAGCCGCGGACTCGCCCCTTCTTCGCGCGTGCTAAACAGCTCTTTTTTAAATTGCTCAACATTGTGACTGAGCGACTCATTCGCCAGATCAAGAATCTGCGGCGTTGATCGATAATTGTGAAGCAATTTAAAAATAGTGCTTCCCGGCCATTCTTTCGGAAAGTTTAAAATATTTTTTACGTCCGCTCCTCGAAAAGCATAGATCGACTGCGCATCATCGCCGACGACAAGAATATTTTTATTTACGCGAGCAAAGCCATGGACGATGCGTGCCTGCAGCATATTCGTATCTTGATATTCATCCACCAGCACATATCGAAACCGTTCGGAGATGCGGCGACCAAGCGTCGCGTCATCAAGAAGTCGAACAAGGTTTGTAAGTAAGTCATCAAAATCCATGACATTGGAACGCTTTTTGCGCTCTTGATATTGCTGCGCGATTTCTTCGATATCACTCGCGAGCTCCAAAAAGTTTTGATGTTTTATTTCAAGAACTTCTTGAATAGATTGCTGCGTGTTTCTTGCGTAGGACAGGATATTCGTCACGACCGATGCTTTAGGAAAGCGTCTCGCTTTGGGATCGATTTTTAAATCTTTCATTACTGCTTTTACCAACACGCGGCTGTCTTCTTGATCGAGAATGGAGAAGTTCGGTTCGTATCCGACATCGCGTGCGAAATGTCGCAAGAGACGCGCACCGATTGAATGAAACGTTCCACCCCAAAGACCTTTTGCCTCGACGCCAAGGAGCGAAGCGACGCGAGAGAGCATTTCTTTGGAAGCCTTGTTCGTAAACGTAAGCAAAAGAATGCTCGAAGGATCCACGCCCTGCTCCAAAAGATAGGCCACGCGATATGTGAGCGTTCTGGTTTTTCCGGATCCCGCTCCGGCGAGCACAAGATGCGCTCCATCGCCTCCAAGCACAACGGCAAGCTGTTCCTGATTGAGTTTAGCGACGTAATTAATGTGTTTTATTGGATGCCCTTCGGCACCCTGTAGCTGAAAAACGGACATGTAACGCAGGGTAGCATGGCAAGCTCTCTCACGGAATAAAAACAGCCCGCGAGCAGAACGCTCGCGGGCCGAAAGACCTATTTTTCTTGAAATGCCCACTCCATGAGGGCGATGAGCTTGAAATCCTTCTGCGTGCTCAGGACTCGATAACGCGCTTCTTCGAAGACGCGCCACAGGCCGCTCAGGTCCGGGGAGATCTCTTCCTCATTCGATCTTGGTCCGTGCAACCGCGTACGAAGTTCGTGAAGTTCTTCCTCCGAAAAAAGATTGAGAAGATCAGGGTCATGCGAGTCCGCACAAGACAACATATGTCGCACACGGACACGGTGCTCTTCTTTCTGCTTCGTTCGCAAAATGCGAATGAGCGCTCGTACAGCTAGTGCGCGCCTGTCCGGCTGGCTTCTGTGACGAGCATTGTTCTGAAACTTCCCTCGCCTCCAGCCTGTAAAATAGGCTTCGGCGAAATCAAGAACATGTGTTCGCAGGGACTTAGGAACCCCGGCCCTCTGCTGCACCGATTCGATTACGAATCCCAGCGTAGCGTAGGCCTTCTCCGAAACCAAGGTTCTGAGATCGCGTTTTGGATCCACGCTATAGCGTAAACGGTTTAGCAGCTCTTCATCTTGTAGCCGCCAGGTATGCCTTTCGAGAAATCCTTCGAGCGTTCGTAGGACAAGTCTGTCCCGCTCAATAAAATGGCGACGCGTCCAACCATAGATCTGCGCTGCATTTACTTCCTCTTTCTCATCTTCTTCTTTGTAAGATCCATCTCCCATCGGATCTTCATGATAAACATGATCCGATCCTGGCATGGGTTCCTCCAATCTTTTAAAACACTGGTCTCCGTATAGGAGAACAACTCATCCGAGCATAAAAAGCCGGGTCTGTCAATTCAATACCCTGCTTTTATGCGATTTTGTTGATGTTCTTCAAATGTCCGCCCGTAGAGAACCGCGCCATCTTGATCGGTTAAAAAATAATAGTAATTCGTCTTTTCTGGAGCTAAGACTGCCCGCAGAGCATCTTCACTCGGGTTTCCCACCGGTGAAGGCGGCAGGCCGGCATTTCTGTAAGAATTGTATGGAGAATCGATTTGAAGATCGGCCGGCGTTGAGCGCGCATTTCCGGAACCCGTGAGATAGCTCACCGTTGCGTCACTTTGAAGCCGCATCCCGGCTTTTAGTCGGTTAAGGAATATTCCCGCAACAATACGCATATCTTGCGGATCACGAACTTCCCTTTGCACGAGAGAAGCTAAAATCACGACATCATCGAGTGTTTTAAGCGGAGCGACGTCCGAAGAAATATTTGCATCGGCAAAACGACTCTGAAATTCCTGCAGCTGTTTTTTTATAAGCGCATCCGGCAATTGGTCGGCCCATACACGATAGGTATCCGGAAAAAGATAGCCCTCCAAAGAACGCTCCGTCGGCAAGGAATCCAAAAATGGAAAGGCGCTGCGTAATGCAGGATCAAAACTTTTCTTATTCACCGATTGACCAACAAGAGAAGCTGTCACCGCGGGATCGATACCTTCTGTTTTTTGAAGATGGTCAATAATATCATTTACGCTCCAGCCTTCGATGATTCTTATTTGTACTTCTCGTCGAGCGGGACCCTTTGCAAGCGTTTTCGCGATCGCCTGAAAACTGGTTTGTGAACGAATATCATATTCCCCCGCCTTTGGACGTTCGTATGCACGATCAAAACGACCATAGATTTTATAAAGAAACGCGGAAGATATAATACCTTCCTTTTCAAGAAGCCGTGCAACACCTTCGGGAGCAAGACCTTGTTCAATCTGAATATGAATCGGCGCGCCCGCTACCACCTTCCCAATATAGGCCTGCTGAATAAAGGCATACACAAAAAAAATGCCTAGCCCCGTCAATAAAAATAGAAGGATTTTTATGTGTCGCATACATTAGGAACGGCGCCTGATCTTTGGCAGCATTTTCAGACGATACCAGTGAATACAGAAAGCTGAAAAGACGCCGAGCACTGCGCCGGCTATCACGTCGCTTGGATAATGCACGCCTGCCGCAACACGGCCCAGAGCAACAAGAATAGCAAGGACAAAGGCTAGCGCTCCGAGAGCTGGGTGCGCGAGCGCAAGCGACATCGCAAGGGAAAACGCGACCGTCGCATGCGCAGAAGGAAACGAATGGGTTGTAAGCGGCATAGGAATTCTTTGCTCAACAAGTGGAGAAGCGAAAAACGGGCGCTGTCGTCCTACGAGCTTTCCGAGACCGTATGCCAGAAAAAAAGATATAAGCGCAGCCCAGCCGGCTTCATAAGTAGACGATCGAAAAAATTTTCTCCCGGGAAGATACCCAAGAATTGCAACGAAGCCTCCCAAAATAAAAATAAGATATCTCGATAAAAAAACGGAAACAAAAACACCAAATGGCCCGGAAAGCCATTGTTGTACCTGTAAAACCCCCACAAGATCTTGTGACATGGAACTACAATATCATAAAGATTCTTTTTTTTATGGATTTGGTGTTTTTGGCTCGTAGGGACAATCGTGAAGCAAAGGACAGCGCCAGCACTGCGGCTTTCGTGACTTGCAGATATCACGGCCAAAAGGAACCAGGACATTATTGATTTTAGACCAGTATTGTTTCGGAAGCAGCTTTCTGAGGTCCTGTTCAATATGCTTAGGCGTGTCCGACTTCGTCCAACCAAGACGCCGTACAATTCGATGGACATGCGTATCAACCGCGATTGCCGGCGTATTAAAACAAAAAGAGAGAACAATGCTTGCGGTTTTTCTTCCGACGCCGGGGAGCGTGACGAGCTCCTCCATCGTTTTTGGAACGCGCCCATTAAAACGCGTGAGCATATCCCGCGCAAGCTCTTTGAGTCGCCTGGATTTGGTTTTGTAAAATCCAATCGACTTAATACTTTTTTCAAGATCGCTTATCCGCGCCTGCGCAAGTTTTTCAAATGTAGGATAACGCTTCTTTAAATCAGGAAAAATGCGAAGCACTTGTGCGTCAGTCGTTTGCGCAGAAAGAACCGTTGCAATCAGCGTATCTTTTGGATTTCCAAGATCCGTCGTCTTTCCTTTTTCCCTGTAGAGTTTTCCAAGAATGCGCAAACTCCGTATGACCCTTTCTTGCTTTTCATCTCTCTGTTTCGTCATGCTCTTAGCCATATTACATGAGAGGCTTTCCTGTCATCTCGGCAGGAATAGGCAATTCAAGCATATGGATCGCTGTGGGAGCTACGTCTGCAAGCATCCCCACGGGCTCTGTCATAGAAAGATCTCCGCCAATAATATCTCCCGAAGGAGCGGAGAGTCCTTCCAGGTCTTTTCGCACGATAATAAATGGAACGGGATTTGTTGAGTGCTCTTTATCCATGTCGCCCGTAGCCAGGTTTGATACTTCTTCCGCATTCCCGTGGTCCGCCGTGATAAGGACGGCTCCGCCAACCGCAAGCGCCGCGTCTACAATCTTTCCTATGCATGCATCGACGGCCTCATTCGCTTTCACGGTTGCTTCATAATTTCCCGTATGCGCGACCATGTCGGGATTCGCGAAGTTTGCAACAATGAAATCATACTGTCCGCCTGCAACTTCTTTTACAATACGATCAGCGATTTCATAGGCGCTCATTTCCGGCTTTTGGTCATAACTTGAAACGCGCGGGCTCGGAATAATAACGCGCTCTTCTCCCGGATATTCGTCTTCGCGCATGCCATTAAGAAAGAATGTGACATGCGCGTATTTTTCCGTTTCCGCGATATGCAATTGTCGAAGCCCAGCTTCAGAAATAACTTTCGTAAGACAAGTCTTTGGAACCTGTGGTGGAAAGGCAACTTCAACCGGAAGATCCTTCTCATATTCCGCAATAGTTACAAAAAACAAATTCTTTATGTATGCTCTCGGGAATTTGTTAAATGCCGGCAAGGTAAAAGCCTTTGTAAGCTGACGTGCGCGATCCGGTCGAAAATTGAAAAAGATCACCGAATCCCCTTCCGTGACTTGTGTTATTGGCTGGCCCTTTTCCAAAATGACGGTTGGAACAAATTCTTCGTCATACACTTTTTTATCATACGAAGCTTGAATCGCCGCTTCCGCGCTTGAAGCTGTTTCCCCTTCGCCTTTCACGATGGCATTATATGCTTTTTCGATACGCTCCCAGTGATGGTCACGATCCATGGCATAGAAGCGGCCGGATAAGGTCGCAATTTTTCCAATTTTGAGTTCTGCCGTTTTTGCTTCCAAATCTTTTATAAACTGCAAGCCCCTATCAAATTTTGTATCGCGACCATCAAGAAATGCATGAATATATACATTCTTCGTTATGCCTTCCCGACGGCAGAATTCAAGAAGCTGGTTTAAATGCTCTTGCGCTGCATGCACGTTTCCAACAGAAACAAGTCCCATGAGATGCAGTTTTCCTCCCGTTTCTTTTACATGCGCCGCCGCTTTCTTGAAGGCAGGATTTGCAAAGAATTCTCCGCTTTCAATAGCTAAGTTGATGCGTGGAAACGTTTGATAAAAAATACGACCGGCACCGATCGTTAAGTGGCCGACTTCGGAGTTCCCCATTTCTCCCCAACTCAAGCCGACAGCACCGCCGGAACCGTGAACAGTCATCGCCGGATAACTATCAATAAGTTTTCGAAGCACAGGCATTTTTGCGTCCGCTACGGCATTTCCAGCTGCGGGTGGAGCTATTCCAAACCCATCCAGGATAAGAAGAATTACGGGTTTTGTTCTTGGCATAGGCCTCATTTTACCGTGTTTTCCCGCTGCTGTCAGGCTTAACAAAAATACTTGACAAAAAGCCCTTTTTTTGGTATATTTCCTCGTTCCCTTCTCAGGGATCGTTTACATCATATCGATGCAAGCGCGGCCTTTTTACCCAAAAGATGGGTGATCTTTGGAGGAAATGTGGAAATAGATCTAGAAGACCTCGAGGATGTCGAGCTGGAAAATCCAGCCGACAAGCCGAAGAGCAAAAGCGCTCCTAGCGCGATAGCGTCGACGTCGTCGCTGCCCTCAGTGACGGTGCCAACATCTACGGAGGGCGTTCAGCCCCCAGTCAAACCTCTGCCGAAGGCAGAACTGCCGAAGGCAGAACTGCCGAAGGAAGCCGCAGCCAGTGCTGCGTCCTCACCGCCGGAGAAGCCCGCCGGAACAAGACTGACGCGACTAACGCGCGAAGAGAAGAAGGTCCTGGAGCTGAAACTGACTCGGTCGTTCATGGAGGTCCGCTTCTGGGACAACCCGAAAGACCTGAGCCGACTGAGAGGGCTATCCCTCAGAAAGCTTCTCGAACTCCGAGGAGAGTTAGGGGCGACCACTTTCAGAACCAAGAAGTTCTTGGGCTGGAAACGGGAGGCCCTTGTCGCGCTCGACAACGAGGTTCAGCGTCAAGCCGATGAGGCGAATGCTGAGAAGCAGGTCGCCATAGACAACGCCGCCAATATGTCTTCAAAAGGGAAGGTTGCGGACCCCGGGTTCGTGGCGCGCGCCGCCGAAAAGACGGAGCCGCAAGAGCTTCCCAGCAACAAGCGGATCTCCAGGCGGTTCTCTGGGCTCAGCTTGGCCCTCTGGATCGGCGTGATCCTCATTCTCTTGGGCATGCTCGCTATGAGCGTGTGTCAACAGACAGTTCAGGAAGCCCGCTCTTCGGATGCGACTTCGCAGGGAACCGCGGTTCCCCACGAGGCTTCGCACGAACTACTCACGATGAACGGCTCCGTCGAGCCGCATAACCAAGACGCCCCCGTCTCCTACGAGGAAGTGCGCCACCCGCCCGGCACAGCCGGACGTCCGAACTGCCAGCGGTACTCGTTGGCACGTCCGGGCGCAAGAATATTCTCTCAGGCAGACTGGAGACATGTCCAGACAGCCGTGGGAGAACGCACCCCTCACTGGGCCTGTGCTCACCACCCTCGTGAAAACGAGGACGGTAGCAGAGCGATCTGCGACTGCGATTGGATTACCTATCGCCAACGCTGAGTCCCCAACTACAACTGAGCCCCGCTTCGACATCTTCTGTCGAGGCGGGGCCTTTTTATTTTCTTCTTAGTACAGTAAAAGAGGCATTCCCGCTGCGGCGCCAGGCGCGTTCGCTCCACCGCCCGGAGCCGGATCTGGCACGACGGTAATCGTTGCCTGCGTTGTCTGACGAATACCGTCTTCCATATACGTTGCATATACTTCCGCAGAAGATTGTTGCGCCGGACAATACGTGACCACGGAGTCCGATTGAACATAGATCAGATTCGGATCGGAGACGCTTTTCGACGCCTGCAAGGTTACATCTTTTTGTGTTCCGTTTTTATAAAGAGCTTTGATTTTGAATGGTAATTTCGCACCGCAGGGCGCCGTCAGATCTGTTTGAAAAACAAAGGTAAGCCCAGAATACCCAGAAACGGCTACCGGTTTTTCTACTTGTACCGTTGCGAAAACCGTACGCATTCCCTCAGGATCTTCATATGTTGCGGATATTTTTATCTGTCCTGGAACCGATGGGATGAAAGTTGTATTAGAGACAATCTTTCCTTCTCCGGGCGGAACGATTCCAAAAGTCGCATTCTCATTCAGCACGGCGGTTGTGCCCGCAACGGTAATCCCATAAAGCGTCAGCCGGACTTCGTCGCCGACACTTACGCGTGAAGGACTCGCAAAAAGCGAGAGCTGCCGATATATGCGGCTCGTTGAGCTTGTAGCTTGCGCCGCGTTTTCATCTTGATTTTGAATATCCGTAGCAGGCGCTCCTTCTTCAAATGGTTTTTCTGGCGTGTCGGAAGAGATGTCTTTCCCAAAACCTTCAAAACCCAAACGGTAGCCCATGGCTTCTGCACGACGAACAAGTTGCTCCACACTTTTTGGCTGAAGGCTTGAACTTCGTTTTACTTGATCAACAAAATCCGCAATGGAAGCAAGGAGCGTTCCAGCTGTCACTCCCTCCGGCGGAGTTCCGTAAAGCAGCTGATCAATTTTTTCATCAAGCTCAACAGCTTTTATTGTGAAGGCGCCTTCCTCCGAATTCGCCAGGCGGAGCCGTAGACCTTCCAAGCTTACGAGCTGATCTGAAGAAAGCTTTATATTTTGACCCGCGTCGCGTGCGCTGAGGGAAAGCGCAATCCAGGCATGAAGTTCATTCTGAAATTCTCCGGATACGGATTTTCCCGCAAAAAGATTCTCCGCCGCCTTAAGCTGTGCGTCAAAAGAATTCGATTCGCTCGAAAGCGCAAGATGGCGCAGTGCATAGGTCTCGCGACGCGCTTCTTTTTTGTCTCCAGCAAGAAAAGAAAGATGAAGTTGCTCAGATAACTGAAGTATCCAAATGGGCGCTTGCGCTCCACCGCTTATTCGCTGCTGAAATCGCGTTTCCAGTTCATGCAGTTTTGCGTCATCAAATGCGCGATCTAATGTTCTGTTCTCTCCTGCCCAGGCGTCCGCGTCCGTCAACTGGCGCACTTCAACAAGTTTACCGTCTTTATCAAAGGTGCCCCACTGCCCTTCTCTTACAAGCGTCAATGCCGCATCTACAACCGAATCGGTAATCGCAATCTTTGATCCGTCCTCCTCTTTCGCTACGCCAAATGACGTACCTCGAATGGTAGCAACAACATTATTCGTTTGTACTTGCATACCTTCGTTGATATCAATCATTTTCAGCATACGCGACCAAACACGACCGCTCTCAAGACGCACGCGTAAAAAAGCTGTGTCTATTGTATTTCCTTTCGGAGCTTCATCAAGAACGATTTCCGTTGCCGGATCAAGACGCGTTACTCCCCGATCTCCCCAAAGAATTTGCGCGCGTGCACTCGCATCCGTTCGGACAGAGTCTCCCGTACTGACCTCCGTTGTAGCTGTGAGCTCTCGCCACTCGCTTTCATTCGCGCGTTTCCATTCAACATGTCCTTCAACAGCCTCCACGCGGATAAACTTTCTTTCCACGGAAGCTACCGCTCCAAGCGACCAAAACCAATTGAGGCCAAACAATAAAAGAATGGCGCCGATAATGAGCAAAAGGATTTGCCCCTTCTTTTTATTCTGAATCCAGAAGTTTTTTTGTTCCATCATAGGCCAGATCATAGCAATATTTCCCCGGTGCTCCAAGAGCAAAAACGCTTCCGTTATGCTTGCCAATGGCTTTAAGAACTGATACATTCCCGTCGTTCATTCTAGGAGTCCTACGGGCTGTAGCGCAGTTGGCTAGCGCGCACGCTTCGGGTGCGTGAGGTCGCGGGTTCGAGTCCCGCCAGCCCGACCATAAAACACCTCGGCAGAAATGCCGAGGTGTTTTTTAATGATGCTGATGTAGATGTTCGTGCTCGGAGGCCTTACCCGCTAGCGGGCCACCATGCATGACAACCCAAGCGGACAGCAGAGCTGTAATCGGGACCGTAAAGGCAATGCCGATCGTTCCTGTGAGAGAGCGGATGATTTCTTCCACGACAGAATCGAAGTTTATAAATTTCAACCAGGAACCGCCAAACTGTGTGTATTGAAGCAAGAGCGTAAGCGAGGCTCCTACATACGCAAAGATAAGCGTATTGGAAAGCGCTCCCATATGATCTTTTCCAACCGTCATGGCGGAGGAAAAAACTTCCTTAAATGACGCATGCGGTTTTGCGCGCTTAATCTCGCTAGCCGCTGAAGCAATGGAAACGGCGACGTCTTCCGCTGCTCCCGCTGCGGCGATAATAATTCCGGCAAAAAGAAGACCCCGCGGGTTCAACATCGGATTACTTAGAAAAAATTGTCTGTCTTCTTCCGTACTTAAGCCGGAGACATGCGCCCACTCCACAAAAACTATTGAGAGCAAATACCCGGCCAGCGCGCCGCCCATCGTTCCCAAAGCCGTTACGACGGCTTTTTTATTCCAGCCGCCAGACAAGCCCGACGCTAAATACGTAAGCAAACCCATCAGAATAATAGCGACAGGCACGGGGTTTACGCCTTTGATAAAGAGCGGAATCAAAACGAAACCAATGACAAAAATACTGATTACGATACTGATACCCACTTTCATGCCCTGCCAACCCGACAGGAGAATGAGCGTGATAAAAAAGGCGACAAAAAGCCAAAGCATTGCTGCTCTTCGCTCATAGGAATCAATATAGACATGCCAGGAACCGGCTTCATCTGCCTGTTGCATAAACAAAACCACGCTGTTCCCGATCGCTGGTTTTAATCCATACGGATTTTCTTGAACGGAACTCTCTACATCACGCGTCTCGCCTTTCAGCGGACCCGAAAGAAATCGGATGCCATAAATCTCAACTTGTTCGCCCCCTGTCGTGTCTGTTTTTTCTCCCTGGCGAACAGAAATAACTTGGCCACGTTCATAAAGCCCTTCCTGTCCTGCCGCAAAGACTGGCGTCGCGGTAGACGAAGCCGCGGCTTCTGTTGTGGTGGATGATACATTCTCCTGTGCGAAGCTTGGCAGAGCCCAGCCGAATACAAAAAAACAGGTGAGAACGGTGATGAGTGTTTTATTTCCACGGATACGGAGGTTCATAGACGATTTGTGATGTTCCATAGGTTCGCAGCCAATCGATCAGAAATGCCGTCGCGCGAACATCATCTTTATTATAGACAATAATGTCTTCAAGAATAGCGCGATCTTTTGTTTCGAGCCAGCGATCAAAAGCGATTACCGACTCTCCCCCGCCCTTCACGTCGCTTCCCCAGGAAGCTCCGAGAAATTTCGCAATGCTTTTTAAGCTATAGAAATAAACAGGAAAAACACAGCTCGCTCGAATAATATCTTTCACATCTTGAAGCGCGTTTACAAAACGCTCGAAACCGGGATGCGCTTCATCGCCATAACGTTCTGCGAGCTGGCGAAGGCGCTGCAATTCATAAGCGGCATAATGATACACCGTATATTCTTCCGGAAGCGTTTCCGTCCAAGAGAGAAATGCGCGCCACATTTTTCGTTCGTCTTCCGGTGTTTCCGCGACAAAACGTTGATAGGTTCCCGAGTGATAATCCCCGATCCAAAATCCATACAAATAATCGACGTCTGTCGGCGGATGGCTTTCAATATCAAAATGAATTTCCAGCCCACGCGTCTTGTCCTTGAACGGCGTATGAATGATGACGCTTTTATCACGCAAAGAAGTCGCTTGTCGCTTAGCGGAATCAAGGGCGCGTCTTGTTAGTCCCGGCATTTTCCCTTCGAGAGCATCTACGTCGATATTCGCCGCGTCTTCAAATGAGTGAATACCGAGTTCGCGAAGCGCTTTTAATTTTCTCACATCAATATTAAAAAGAAGCGCGATATCATGCTGTTGTTCCGCAATCTGACGGCACCGTTTCCCCCAAGGAGACGTATCCTCACAAGATTTGCGATAGACGGGCGGCGGCATTTCTCCCTGACGAATTTTGTTCAATTCATCGAGCAGCGCTTGAAATTGCGGAAGGAATTCTTCCGCGTCAAAAGCAATGCGTTCGCCATCGGAATTGATGACGGCCGGATGCCCCGGAAAAATCCCCTGGAGTTTTTCTAAAATCAGCGCATAAAAAGTGAGCTGTGCTTTATGCTCTTTTTTCAAATGCACCGCGCGCTTTATATCAACCGGCACATAATACCAATCACCAAAAGCACTTTTCCCCGGCTGTCGCTCCAAAAGATCCGGACGACCGACCCAATCATCGTGTAAGAGCCAACCCTGATAAATTGCCGGAACACCCTGCTTCATGAGCTCAAGCGTTTTTTTCGCTCCCTCCTCCGGTGAGTTGGTCTCTACGTCTTCTGCGGTCAAAAATAAATCGTGCACAATGCGTTTTTCATGTTCGAGTCCATCCGCTAAACGCTCTTCTTCCGCCAAGGTAAGCGGTCGACGATCGGCAGGATCACCAAAACGCTCCCAATAGGGCCAATGAGGACATTGAAGAAATCGATAAAAATCTGTGGCGCGAAGCCGCGAAATTTCCTTCGGAACCGGGTTCATGTTGCCGAGCGTAACAAAGCCGAGCGAAGGTGGCAACGACTAGTATGCATCTCGAAATACGGGCGCAAGATAACGCTCAACCGGTACAAATGCATCCGTTAATGCCGGTTCGGCGTGCTCTGCGAGGAAGGCATCCACTTTTTCCGGAGAAAGAATAACACTCGTCATATCGGAACCTGAATCAAGCGTCAGCGTTTTTTTCCCATGCGAAAATGGAATCGCTTTATTCCAAGCTTCTTGATCAAGCGGTTCATCCGTTGCGATAAGGACAATCGTATTTCGCCCATCTTCAAGTTGTTCAGCTTGCGGGGCGATATAGACATTTTTCCAAACCGTTCTGAGCGTGCGCACCATAGAGGCGAGGAATGCTCCATATCTGCGATCGTCGATAATATTCAGCGCGTAGACTCCTTTCTCAGACATTCTCGATTTAAGCAGCTGATGAAATTCGACCGTCGTTAGATGGAAGGGAACGGAAAAATCATTAAAGGCATCACCGAACACAAGATCATACGGCCCTCCGCCTTTTTCAAGATCTTGGCGCGCATCCAAATTAACGCTCTGGATTTTCGTCTCAGGATTGAGTCCCAGTTTTTCATAATTGATTTTCGTCACGCCCGGATCGACTTCCGCGACACGAACCGCGGCATTCGGATAATAAGCCTCCAAATATCTTGGCAATACATATCCGCCACCGCCAATGAAAAATGTTTTAAATGTATCTCCCGACGTATGTTTCATTACCAGCAAGCGGGCGTAGACTTGCTCATATCCATAGCCAAGATTTCCAGGATCATCCGGCAAGACATAGGAATGGACGAGGTGATCGAGGCGCAGAATCAAACGTGTTTCACCTGGAACGGTCGTCGAATCTTTTAGAATGCGGATACAATAATAGTTTGTTTCTTTCACGCAGCCGCTTGGAAGAAATAAGTCGCCGATGAGCACAAGCCCCGCTAAAAATCCTAGAGGGCTTTTCCAAAGTTTTGTGCTCTTCGCGACGATAATGCCAAGGAGCATTAATGAGACAGCTATAAGAAAAAGCGCCTGTTTGGTTCCAACGGCTTGAATCAATACAAAACCTCCTACAGCGGTTCCTGCGATGCTCCCCAGTGAATTCCAAAATGAAAGCGAACCAACCGTACGACCCGTGTGTGCGAGATCAACAAGTTCAAGTTTTACCGCTTGTGGCATAACAGCAGCCAAGAGCAGCGCGACTGGGAAAAAAGCACCGAAAGCATAAAAGAGGCTTCGCGTTGCAATATGCAAATTTGCCATTCCAAAAAATTGGTCTGACATAATTAAAAGATATGTTGAAAGAACCGCTGCTGCGCCTCCTGCTGCCAGCGTCGCTCCGAGTGTGAAGCGCCCGCTTTTTTTATCCGCTAACAGTCCGCCGAGATAATACCCAATAACAATTGCGAATAAAGTTGTCGCGATGATGTTTGTCCATGTGTAAATTGAAGTGCCGACATATGGTGCGAGTGCTCGCCCTGAAACGAGCTGCACGAGCATCAGACAAAAACCGGAAAAAAAACGACAAAACGTAAAAAGGTTTTATTCATATCGTCGAATCTTTTTCTGTTTTCAGGAAGCATGCGATGCAGGCAAGAATAAAGACAATTCCTGCCATAAGATCGATCGCCGTTTTTACGTGAAGATATCCGATAAATAAAAATCCCGTTACATACGTTCCGGCAATGCTTCCCGTTGCGTTCCAAGCGCTTATCGTTCCATACATCGATCCGGATTCCTGAATCTGTTTCAATTCTCTTTTTACAAGCTGCGGTGTAAGCGAGCCGAGAAGCGCAGAAGAAGGGAAGAAAACAATATAGGCAAAGAGAAGCGCGAGTATTTGAACCGAGACGCCATTTCCTGAAAGTGCTTTTCCGGCGACCTCTGAAAAGATGGGAATAAGAAAAATAAAAATAGCAGAAAGAAAGAGCGATACCGCGAGACTTCGCGATGCGTTTTTTCTATCTGCGAGTTTTCCTCCCGTCCAAGCTCCAAGCGCGACTCCGGCCATGACGGCCATAATAACAGCCGTCCATGTATACAAAGAGCTCCCGAGATACGGCGCCATAATACGCGCCGCAAGGAGCTCAATTGCCATAATCACAAAACCCGCCACGAACGCAGCACCCTTGGCCTTCAAATGGCCGTTGGGATGGTTCGCACGGGTTTGCGTCATGCGTGTTACTTGGTTTCTTTATGAGCAGTGCCTTTTTTGCAATGTTTGCAGAACTTCTGCAGCTCCAAGCGCACCTTGATCTTCTTATTCTTTGTGGAATGGTAGTTCACCCTTTTACAGTCGGTGCATTCCAGTTTGATGAGATTATCTTGAGACATACAATATCATGATTAAGTCCATGCCGCGAAGCTCAATATGTTTGAACGGCGCGGTATGGAGCCGGCGGTCGGATTCGAACCGACGACCTGCTGTTTACAAAACAGCTGCTCTGACCAGCTGAGCTACGCCGGCACGCCTTAAGAGGTCGCTTTTGCCCGAACAGTATATGTGAAAAATGTCATATTCGTCAATGGCTGAAATCCCTTCGCATTTCCAGGCTCTTTCTGGACAATTTTCTCCAGGCATTCAATCATAAAGGCCTATGATATCTCTTCGAACGCGCCTTTGGCTTATTCTCAGCGTTTTTTTCGCTTTTGTCCTTGTGTTCGGCATCGGACTGTTTACAGGATATTCCGGCTGGCCGGCAAAAAAAGCCGTTCAACCAGCGGAAACGGTGCACGCACAAACCATTCTCACCGCGCTAAAGGACCAAGGTTTTCTAGTGACGCAATCCATCATTTCCACGCAGGAGGCAACCATTAAACGATCCACGGGAAGCGCTTTGAAAGATTTCTTTGTCGGGCAAACTATTCGAGCGCGCGGCACAATGGAAACCAATCTTGGCGTAGATCTGTCACAACTCTCCGAGGAAGACGTTCAAGTTAATGGCTCACATATCACGGTACTCATCCCCGCTACGAAGCTTTTCAATACGCGGCTTATCGGCGATATCGAAGTTGAAAATTCTCAAGGAATTATCAAACGCGTCTTCCAACCGGATGACGGCTACAATGCTGCTCTCGCTGAACTCACCTCTTTGGCGGAGGGCGTTGCAAAAGATGAATCCATCCTTACGAATGCACAGGAACGAAGCAAAGAAGAAATCCAAAGGCTTGTAAAACTTCTTTTGCCACCCGCAGCGGAAATTGAAATTAAAATAAAGCCCTAACCGTTTTCGAAATCATTGTCTCGCCAAGGTCGTTCCTTCCGGCTGCTCGTTTTGTGCAGGTGGGTGGTAAAACGTGCGCACCGGTGTGCCGATATCTGCCCAATGATAAATCCAATCTGCGTCTGATGTGCGAAGGTTTACGCAGCCATGGCTCATCGGGTGTCCGAAATTGTGATGCCAATATGTTCCATGAATATAAATGTATCCATAAATATTCATATTCCATTGCACATTCGGAAGATCGTAATTATCGGGATTGCCCGGCCCATAATTCCACGTATAGCGTTTCACGGGCGTTTTATTTTGAACTGTCGTCGTGACAACCGGAGTCGGATACTTGCTTATGCCCGTTGAAACAAGAAATGTGTTCACAAGACGGCCGTGCTCATACGCATAGAGACGCTGCTGTGAAATATTCACGTATACAGACTTTTCCTCATAGAGCGGACCTGAAACCACGGGCGCATTTGCCACAGTTGCGATCTCCATGCGCCCGTCGCCATCTGCATCGATTTGCGCTACCGAAAGACCGCCTCGATAATTCGGATCTTGTACAAGATATTTCCCGAGGACGGCTCCGGAACGATCCAAAAAACGAAGTTCCGCCGTTGAGCCACCATTTCCATGCGCGGCTATTTCATCAAAACCATCCGCGTTTAAATCGACGGCGGCAATAGAAACGCCTGAACGCCAATTTCGATCAAAAGCCAAGAATTCATTTTTAGGAACATAACCATTTCCTTGACGCTGAAAAATTTTCACAATCGGCTCTGACCAAGATTCAATAGCAATGGCAATCACGGGGCCTTCGGGCGTACGAAGAACGGCTGGCATGATTCCATCTCGCATGTCATTGGCAAAGGCAAAAAAATCTTTGTTCTGATTTTCAAATTGTCCATTAAATATTCTGACATGCGGCCCGCCACCGGGACCCGGTGTTGTAATAATTTCCGCTTTGCCATCCCCGTCGAGGTCCGCCGCGACAATATGTACGCCTCCTTGAAAGTTCTTTGCGTATGCAAGACTTCCATTTGGAATTTCAAATGTTCCGTCCCCATGGAATTTACGAATAAGCGGTTCCATGCCCGGGCCGGGAGCCGTGATAATTTCCGCTTTGCCATCCCCGTCGAGGTCCGCTACGGCAACGCGTACGCCTCCATGAAAACTTTGTGCATATGCCAAAAAGCTTTTAATCAGTTTTCCATTTGTGTCATAGACGCGCACAAGCGGAGAGACGCCTATACCGGAGCCAATAATAATTTCCGGCTTCCCATCGCCGTCAATGTCTCCCGAGGCAAGATTTCCGCCGGAAAGCCGAGAGGCGTCAAAGGTCTGAAATCGCTCTCTTTCTTGAAAATTCGATTGCCAAATAGAAACTTCTGCGACCCGCGCATGATCTGCGCGCAAGGGTGCATCCACGACCGCCGCAAAACCAGGCCTCGCATAGACGAGACATCCAAGTATCAAAACGGATACAACAAAAATCGGAGATTTCATGAAAACGTCTAAGACTGGCTGAATAGTAACATATTATATATCCGATTCAAAAAAACGACCCGAAGGCCGTTTTGTTAAAATTTCCCAAGATCTACTTTCTCCGTTATGCCGATATCATCGATAAACTCCGGCATATGGCTCACGAGTATGAGGACACCCTTATACTCTTTTAATGCTTTGGCAATAATAGGGAGGTGGCGAAAATTAATGTGATTCGTCGGCTCATCCATAATGAGCAAGCCGGGCTTTTCAAGCATGTATCTTGCGTAACAAAGTAACCCTTTCTGCCCTTCCGAGTACGTCCCGATTTTATTTTGCAATAATTTGGAAGAAAGATGCAGCCGACCCGCTGTGGCAAAAAGGTCTTCATCATCCGGAACACCCTGCGCCTCACGTAGCCACTCATGTCCGCTCATGCCAACATCCAAGCCGGAAAAATCTTGACGATAGTAGCTCACACGTACGTCCGAATGTAGCTCAACGCCCTCAGCAGTTCCTTCTGCTATGGATTGAAGAAGTGTTGTCTTTCCTATGCCATTTGGGCCTTCAATAAGAATTTTTTGCCCTTTCCATAAAACAAGTTCCGGATCGAATATATGTTTCTGTGGCTCTCCGTTTTTCATGAAAGAAAGCTGCTGGACTTTTGCAACGGGCTCGGGAAGAAGCTGTGCTTCGATGGTAAACTCACGAATCGCTTTATCTTCACGACGGACATCAACCATATCTTCTTCTGCGTCCCCAATTTCATCTCGAAGCTTGGAAGCGAGCTTACGCATCTTTCCTCCTTTATGCGCAAAGAAGTTTACTTTTTCTTTTTTATCAAGAATCGCTTTTTGCAAACGGGCGTTCTGCATCTGTTCGCGCTCAATACGAGATTTGATTTGTTCAAGCACATCAAAATAGTCGCCAACATATTGCTCAACTTTTTTCGTATACGCGTCAAGATACAAAACACCATCGGTGAACTGGTTTAAAAAGTTTGCATCATGCGAAATCACGATGAGTGTTTTTTCGTAGCCGATGAGGAAAGCTGTTAAATGCCAAATGCCATCCGTGTCGAGATTATTCGTCGGCTCATCAAGAAGAAGAATATCCGGTTTCTGAATCAAAGCGTATGCAAGCAAAAGCCTCGCCTGCTGACCGCCGGAAAATTCCCGAATTTTTTTGTCATAGTCCGTGAGAGGTAAATCCACCGCGTCGAGAACTTCTCGAATCTTCCCATCGAGATCAAAACGCTCTTCGGAAAATGCCTCAGCGAAAAACGCGCGGATACTGTGATCCAGTTTGTCCTTCGGCATTACCTGACGCGAAATGGCGATAGAAGAATTGTCTCGAATATGTACGCTCCCCTTGTTCGGTTTTTCTTCTCCGAGAATCAATTTGAAGATAGTGCTTTTTCCAGCTCCGTTTTGCCCCATGATGGTTATCTTAGCGTTTTCGCGTACCGAAAAATTCACGCTTTCAAGAAGCGGGCGATCTTCCGTATACCCGAAAGTGAGGTCTTCGAAGCGAAGAATGACGTTTCCTTGTTCCATATAGAGTGGCAAGTGTATCCGATTTTCCTTAAAAAAGCAAGCCTTTCATAAGAAAAAAGAGGCTTTATGAGGCCTCTTTTGTTTCCTTTTCCGTTTTTTCGCCGGGTGGATGCTCCATTTTTTCCAACTGAAGGGCGACGGAATTAATACAAAATCGCTTTCCACCATGTTCTTCCGGACCGTCATCAAAAATATGCCCGAGATGCGATCCGCATTTCGCGCAGCTTACTTCAATGCGATGCATGCCACGGCTATCATCTTCATGAAAGTTTACGCGATCACCGCCCAACGCGGCAAAGAAAGCAGGCCAGCCGCAGCCACTGTCATATTTTGTTGAAGAGGAAAATAACGGCGCCCCGCAGGCAGCGCAGGTGTACACGCCCGGTGCATGTTCATTCTCATACAGGCCGCTAAACGCAGGCTCCGTGCCTTTTTTACGCAAGACCTCGTATTGCTCGGGTGTTAAAAGTTTTCTCCACTCTTCTTCGCTCTTGTTGATTTTTCTTTCGTTCATATGCCAACAGAATACTTTTCTCACCGAAGGAAGACAATATAGGGTAATTTCTTCCAAAAGAAAAACGCCCCGATGTTTCGAGGCGTAGGAAAAGGAGGCTGTCGGATCTTCAGAGCGTCTCACGAATGATGTTGAGAGCCCGCTTCACCTGTTCATCCTTTGTTTGAAGAGCTTCGATGGAACGACATCCGTTCATCACCGTTGTATGATCGAGACCGCCGAGCAGCTTTGCGATGAACGGAAACGACAGTCCTTGTTCGCGCAAAAGATACATCGCGACATGGCGCGGACGAACGATGTGTCGAAAGCGACGACTCCCCTTGATATCCGCGATAGACAGATCATAGTGCCGCGCCGTGGCGCGAAGGATGCCCTTATAATCTTTCTCATCGGATGATTTGCGTGCTTCTTCAGCGATTTGCGATGTGGAGACATCGGGTGCGAAAGCTATCGTGAAGAAGACGCTTTCCGTAGGTGACTGTGTGCTTGTAAATTGCCAATTCATTTCGCTCTCCTGTTTGAGCTTGCGGAGGCTATCAACTCACGCTCTACGCGTCAAGAATAAACGAACTTCAGAGCCTATCTGGTAAGTCCGTTATAATACCGTCTATGTCCGTTTTTTTTAAACGACGAATATCTCGCGCCGCGTTTACCGTATAAGAAAAAACCCGAAGGCCGCGCTTATGTACACCTTTCACAAGGCGCTTCGTAACGAGCTTCGTTGGAAGATGAAGAGAATATAAATGCACGCGTTTTAGAAATCCATTGAATCGCCAAGCGCGTACTTTGATAAGCAACCCAAGTCGGATATTCGGATTGAGCGCATGTAGTCTTGAAAGCTCTCGACGAAAAAAAGAGGAAACAAGGATATCTTCTTCTCTCCAGCCGCCTTTACGAACAGCCATATCCAAAATGAAAGCGACCGGCTTGGCTGTTCCCTTGGCTTTTAATTCAATATTCACCTTCACCTTCCCCCGAAGAAATTCAAGTGTCTCTTTCAGAGTAGGAATCTGTTCTTCCAGCCCCGCGTTTAAAGATTTGAGCCGCTTTAATTTTATCTGTGCCACCTTTCCCGTGCCGTCCGTGGTCCGATCTACAGTTTCATCATGAAGAACAACAACTTCTCCGGATTTACAAAGACGCACGTCCATCTCGACCATATCGCAGCCGAGTTCGATAGCGCGGGCAAAAGAGCGGAGCGTGTTTTCGGGCTCATAGCCAGCGGCTCCGCGATGACCTATTTTCAACATCGTCCGCATCATACTCCTTCGCAAGCAGATACAAAAACACCCTCCGAAAAGAGGGTGTTTTTGATGGTGGGCCGGGCAAGATTCGAACTTGCGAAGGCAAATGCCAGCAGATTTACAGTCTGCCCCGGTTGACCGCTTCGGTACCGACCCGTGGAGCCGTTGACCGGGTTTGAACCGGTGACCTCATCCTTACCATGGATGCGCTCTACCAGCTGAGCTACAACGGCGAATATAGACGTGAAGAACGAATAGAGCACTTGAGAGCCCGATCGTAGCAAAGTCAAAGAACTTTGGCTAGTCGGCTCTAGGAGGTCTCGAGCGCGTCGATTTTCTCCTTCCATGTCTGGAAACGTGCCTGATCATCAATGAGAAGACGTAGGCGATTATATCGCGCACGAGCTTCTTCCTGATCGCCGAGCAGTATAGCAGTCTCGAGCGAGAGTTCAAGATACTTCGCACTCCCCGCTTCCAACTCGGATGCCTTTTGGGCATTTGGCCATGCCTGTTCAGGCTTATCTTGGTCTAAATAAAACTGCGCAAGCTCCGCATAGCGATGCGGTTGGCGCGGACTAGCCTCAACAGCTTTCTTTCGCATTAATTCTGCTAAAGCTAAGTTTCCTTCCGCCTCCGCAATTTCAGCGAGACCTGAAAAGTTCGCGTCATCCGCTTTCCCAATTTTTTGTAAAAATTCAAATGTCTCTTTCGCCTGCGGATAGAGTTTTTGTTTTAAGTAAATCTGACCCAATTGTCGAAACGCATCTTCATCGCGCTTATCAAGCGCAAGCACTTCCAGCAAACGACGTTCCGCGTCCGCCCATTTTAAATCACGCATAAGTGAGCGGGCGTCGCTCAATAAAGTTTTAATCCGCTCGCGCGAAGACGGCGCCATCGTGGAAAGCGGATTGGATGTTTTGCGATAAATATTTTCAAAAGACTGAAGACGACGATAGAGCCGGCGATAGCTTTGCGTTGCGCTTCGTCCGATTTGACGCCCCGCGCGTTTGACGGCTTCAACACGATCCGATGACATGCGCTCAAAGCGACGCTGAAGCATATCTTCGCGCTTTTTTTTCGTCTGTTCTTCTTTGATAGACATTGGGTCTAACAAACGAACTTCCTTCCAGTGCTTCACAACAAGAAGCCCCATTACGATAAGCGCAATGGCGGCAATGGAATACGAAACAACTGCGATAATCATTGGTTAAGCCGGCGCGGCTGAACGACACAAAAGCCCAAAGACGCGCGGATCAAGCGAAGCGCCTCCGATGAGAACGCCATCGATTCCCGTTGTCGAGAGATATTCTGCGACGGTGCGCTCATCAATGGATCCACCATAAAGAATTCGAACATCTTGCGCAACTTTTTTGCTAAATTTTTTGGCAATAACTTCACGAATAACTTCATGCATTTCGCGCGCATTTTGCGGGCTGCAAGGTTTGCGCGTGCCGATGGCCCAAATTGGTTCATAGGCTACAACAAGAGGAGCACTCCCCGTCGCCTTCACACCTTGCGCGAGCGCGGCTTTCATTTGTGCTTTTATTACTTTTTCTGCCTCGCCGTTTTTATGTGCTTCCTCCGATTCACCCACACAAATTACCGGCTGGATCCCTGCTTTTTGAAGAGCTACTGCTTTTTTCGCAACCATTTCATCCGTTTCTCCAAGATGGGTTCTACGTTCGCTATGCCCAACAAGACAGAATTCTACTCCGAATTCTGCAAGCATGGTTGGAGATGTTTCACCCGTATACGGGCCTTCTTTCTCCCAAAAACTATTCTGGGCGCCAAGAAGCGGCACACCTGCACGACCCAAACTTGATCGAGCTGCAGCAAGGCTTGTATGTGGCACGGCCACACCAATATCGATTTCCTTAGGGAGTCGTTCCCTTCGGAATGCCCGAATCCAAGCTCCAGCTTTTACGGGGCCATAATGCATTTTCCAATTCGCTATGATTAACTTGCGCATACGTCCTATATTCCTACCCTAAATCTGGGAAAATATCAAGCCTCGCCCGCTTTATGCCGATAAAAACGGGAAGAGTTTTTGAACGCTTTTCTGATTTTCGAATGGGCCGATTACGGCAGCGGTACAGAGTTCTGGACGAAAAATACGCTTTGCCACGCGACGAATATCGGCGGCCGTTACCTCTTCAATTTCTTGAAGGCGCTCTTCTGGCGTTGAAAGCTTCCCTTCAAACGTCCCCTGTTTTCCAAACCAATTTGCTATGGTTGCAGAATCTTCAAATGCCAGCGTTAATTTTCCACGAATATTATCTTTTGCTCGCTGTAGTTCTTCCGGTTTTACGAGCGTTTTCATTGTCTTCATTAATTCTTCCCAAATAACTTCGGTCGCTTCTTTTACGCGGCGCTTATCGAGCCCAGACATGACACTAAAAATGCCCGTGTCTTCGATTGGTTGATGCGAGGCGTTCACGGAATAGCAGAGGCCACGGCGTTCGCGCACTTGAATAAAAAGTCTTGAAGACATGGTGCCGCCGAGAATACTTGCGAGCAATGTGGCAGCCGCGCGCTCTTTGTCGGTAATTGAGACGCCGTAAAAACCAATATCAAGCTGCACTTGCTCCGTTTCTTTCTTTTGAAAAACAATCTTTTTCTTCAGCTTTTTCGGCAGAGCAAAGGGAGTAAATGTTTTATCCGCTTTTTTGGCAGGAGCTTTTACGGAACCGAATGTCTTTTCAAGTACCTCCCAAATGTTTGGTTGAATTTTTCCGGCAACGACAACCGTTATTCGCTCCGGAACATAATAGGCATCGCGATAGTCAATTAGTTTTTTGCGGGGGATCGTTCGAATGACTTCGCGAGGACCGGCAATATTCCAGCCAAGCGTCGAATCGGGAAACAAGACCTCTTCGAGCATGTCTTCAATATGCATGCGCGGGTTATCCTCATACATGTTTATTTCTTCCACAATCACATTGCGCTCCCGATCCATTTCTTTCGGATCATATTTGGAATGGAAAAGCATGTCATGAAGAAGATCCACAGCGAGCTCCGTTTTCTCAGCATCCATTTTGACATAGTAAGCCGTCAAATCTTTGGACGTGAAGGCATTATATTCTGCGCCATAGCGATCAAGCTCTTTTGAAATATCCAGCGTCGTGGGGCGGCGCTTTGTCCCTTTAAACATCAGGTGCTCAATAAAATGTGAAGCTCCGTTTATGTCCACGGTCTCATAACGAGAACCAACTTTTACAAAAACCATGACCGTCATCGATGCCGCACCTTTTTGCGGAATTGTAATTGCCTGCATGCCATTTTTCAGTTTTTTTGAGATGGGTTTCATAGATTGATTTTGCTATTTTTAAATACGTGAAGCCTTTCTTCACAATGGGAAAAACGAATGTTCCTTATTTGAGTTTCTCTACAATCCACGCAGGAACCTCTTCGATCGCAATACGTTCTTGCGACATCGCATCGCGATCGCGCACGGTTACCGTTCCTTTTTCTTTTGAATCTTGATCGATAGTGAAACACCAAGGCGTCCCGATTTCATCCTGACGGCGATAGCGTTTTCCAATGGATCCGGATGCATCGTATTCAACGACGATACCGGCTTCTCGAATCGCTTTGGCGAGCGCCTCTCCAATTTCCGAAAGTCCGTCTTTCTTTACGAGAGGCAATACCGCTGCTTTGACCGGAGCGAGGCGTGGCGGTAAACGAAGCACAATGCGTTCGCTCTCCCCCTCTGATGTATTTGGTGCTTCATCCATATCCATGTGTTCGACAAGGACGGCGAGAACGGTTCGTGAAAGACCCCAGGTCGGCTCAATGACGTACGGGATATAACGTTCTCCAGCCTCCTGATCAAACCAGCGTAAATCTTCTCCGGAAGCTTCCATGTGTCGCTTAAGATCAAAGTCTGTCCGATTTGCGAGGCCATACAATTCCTTCGTTCCGAAGGGATAGTGATATTCAACATCGAGTGTCCTTGCGGAATAGTGTGCGCGATCTTCTTTTGCGATTTCCCGATAGTCGACATGTGATGGATCGATTTTCAAAATGTTTTCCGTCCAATGCTTCATTTCGCCAAGCCACATTTCAAATGCCGCTTCCGCTCCATCCGGTTTCACAAAATATTCAATTTCCATTTGTTCGAATTCACGCGTTCGGAAAATAAAGTTTCCCGGCGTGATTTCATTTCGAAAGGCGCGTCCGACCTGCGCAATTCCAAAGGGAAGTTTTTTGCGCATGGTGTCTCGAATATCTTTCCACGAGGTAAACATGCCCGCGGCCGTCTCCGGGCGCAAATAGGCTGTGTCCGTCGAATCTTCCGTGACACCGACAAAGGTTTTGAACATTAAATTAAAATGTTTGATGTCCGTAAATTCTCCGCCACACTCTGGGCAGCGAATATCCTTGAGCTCTACCGGACGCTCTTTGTCATAGCCAGGTTCCGCTGATCTCTCTTCCAATAAATGATCTGCGCGAAAACGACGGTGGCATTTTTTGCACTCCACAAGCGGATCGGAAAATGTCTGCAGATGTCCGGAGGCTTCCCATACTTTCGGATTTTGAATAACGGGCGTGTCGACACCGACCACATCGTCGCGCATGCGCACATATCGATTCCACCACGCGTCGCGAATATTGTTTTTCAATTCAATACCGTTCGGGCCGTAATCGAATGCATTTGCAAACCCGCCGTAAATATCTGAGTCGGGATAAATAAAACCTCGACGCTTGCAAAGCGCGACGAGAGCCTCCATTTTTTTCTTCGGATCAATAGCCATAGCTTATACCTTCATGATTTCCTCTTCTTTATCCTTTGCCATGTCGCCAAGCTTCGTATTCCACGTCGCCACTTCCTTATCAAGCTGCTCAAGCAAACGATGTCGTTCATCTTCGGAAATGAGCTTCTCTTTTTCATCCTTGAGAACGGCACCTTTTACTTTATCGCGAACCGTACGCAGTTGAATGCGTGCCAGTTCTTCTTTTTTATGCAGTACCTTTACCATCTGCTTGCGGTTCTCTTCCGTCATCGGAGGGAGAGCAAGTCGAATAATGGAGCCCTGCATATTCGGCATCATGCCAAGGTCGGCATCGACGAGCGCTTTTTCAATGTCCTTAGTAATCGCCTTGTCCCAAGGCTCGATTTGAATGGTTTTTGCATCTGGAATCGTAATGCTCGCATTTGATTTGAGCGGCATCATCTGACCGTAGACTTCAACCTTGATATCTTCAACAAGTCCCACATTTGCGCGACCCGTCCGCATGCTTTGAAGCTCCTGCTGAAAGCGCGTAATCGTGTTTTCAAACTCACTTTTGTATTCTTCAATTCTGTTTGCCATAAAGTCATTGTTTTTCGAAGCGTGCCACGCTCTTGGGCTTGCGTCAATACAAAGACGACCCTGATTTGGGTCGTCTTTGTCTTATTTTTTCTTCGCGGCCGCGGATCCGAGATAGAGCGTCGGCGGATCTGTCGGCGTATAAAGCAGCACAGCGGCAGAACGGGTTGTCGGAAGTTTTTGCGATGTCCAGGTCAACCCTCCATCGGAACTGAAGACGACAGAATTATCCGTTGCATAAACCAGTTTCTTCGAATCTTTCGGATGCACCGCGAATGCAGTTAAATCAATAGAGTTTGTGGGAGAAGGAAGAGCAACCGATTGCCAGGTTGCACCGGCATCGTCAGAGAGAAGAACACCGTACTTTGAAAGATGATACACACGATTTGCTTGATTTGAATCAAGAATAACTGCGGTTGTTTTGCGCGCTCCATCAAAGGTATTTAATTCGTCGCGAATCTGCGTCCAGTTTTCTCCCCCGTCCGTTGTTTTAAGAATGCCTTGTCCAAAAGAAGAAACGTATACCGTGCGAGAATCTTTTGGATCCATAGCAATATTATTCATGCGTACGCCATCAACACGATCTACTACGCGCCAGGTCATGCCATTGTTTTCTGATTTCAAAATATCTCCATCATCGGTAGAGACGTACATGATTGCCGGATTAAACCAGTCGATGACAATGGAAGTGAATTTTGTATCCGTTCTTGGATTGAAGAAAACTTGCGTCCAATCACGATTACAGTTTTCTGTCTTCATAATTTGATTCGCACGAAGAGCAAAGATTGTGCATTTGCTTTTTGGATGTATTGCGATCCCATCCACTCGGCCTGATTTGAGCGCTTCGGGGTTTGACCAAGATTTGCCTCCATCGAGCGAATACAAAATACCGTTTTCTACGGTGCCTGCGTAAATCGCATTATTGTCTTCCGGATCGACGGCTAAGCTTGCAATACCAACATTAGCTATGCTCCCTAACTTCGTGCCGAGGTTCAATACGCTTTGTTGCGTCCAAGTCTCCCCGGTAGTTGTTTCAAACACGCCGCCATCTGGTCCTTGTGCGGTTTGCTGGCCTCCTAAACATCCCTGACCGAGCAAGACGAGCGCAAAAACCGGAAGACTCCAGCGAGAGAGGCGTAAAAAAATGTTCATAAATACTTTGGTTTGAGAAAGGAAGGAATAAAAGACTTATCTATAAGATACGGCTCCGCAAGCGTCCATTCAAGGGCTAGCCTTGGGGAAAGAGATGAACCGACCATTTTCCACGCACGCGCGAGCCCCTCTCCGACCTTGGCATAAGCTACTGTTTTTTCCTGCAAGCAGGTCCATTCTGCCATTAAAATGCGTAAAATTTCCCGCCAAGCTTCATTTGAATTTTCCTCAGAATCACATGCTCTGGCAAGGTTTTCAATAAGAAGAAGCGCTTCTCCGGTTTGACCGTGCAGCATGGTTGTAAGCAGCTTACGCACTTTTTCCATCTTTTCTTGCCAGACTTTCGGCTGCTCCGCGATAGTCAGCGCAAGACCCGGGGATCCGTAGGCGGCCTTCACAGCTTCTTCGGCAATAGCAGAGGAAATGTTTTTTTGTTCCAGCCAAGTTTTCATGACCACCATCGGAACGGCGTTGAATGCAACCGGAGCCAGTCTTGAACGCAGGGTTACGGGAAGTCGACTCGCTTCCTCTGCAAGAAAAATATAGATCGCTCCCTTGGGAGGTTCTTCGACGGATTTAAGAAGCGCATTCGTCGCGCTCTCGCTTAATCGTTCCGCATCTTCAATGAGCGCAATGACGAATCCCCCTGCCGCGGCGCTTCTACTCATTCTTGTTGCAAGATCACGCGCCGCCTCGACGGAAATGAGGCGCGTACCCACTTCAAGACGAAGGCGGATAAAATCCGGATGCGATTCAAGAGATTGAGTCGCTTCTATTTTTAAGAGTTCGGCAATGAATGCATGCGCAACCGTTCGCTTTCCAACGCCTCCGGGGCCATGAAAAAGATAGGCTTGCCCGGGATGGCTCACAGCGTCCTGAAGAACTCGCACAATTTTTTCGTGACCGATAACGGAATCAAAATAAGAAGACATGGATCTATCTTGGCATAAAAAACCACCCCTGCTAAGCCGAAGCTCAACAGGGGTAGAAGGAGAAGAGAAAAACGCTATGCGTCACTGACGATCATGCGTAATTTCTCGATAGGCGCGGGTGCGCTCTGCTTGGTCGTCCGAGATGATCGGTGCCGACCCGTTTGATCCCCCACCGAAGTAGGAGAAGCCAAGGGTGAGCATGAGCCCACCGTCAGCTATCCGCGGATCCGACTGTCCGTCGAAGCGCAAGCCAACGCCGCTGAAGAGGCGTACGCCAGGCGTGAATGCCCAACCGCTTCCGAGTCTCACGACTCCGAAGCCCTCGATATAGCCGCCGAGCACGGTGTGATCAGACGTGAACGCCTGGCCCGAAATGTGCCCGTAACGCTCCGTGAGGATCGCACCGAAACCAATGCCGAATAGGTGCTTGACCATCAGGCCAACGCCCGCGTGATAGACGCCCTGCATCGCAGCGGAAAGTGCTTCATCTCTGAGAGCATATCCGATGCCGAGGCCGGCTTCCAAGTGCCAATCCCGACCGAGCGAGATCATGAGATCCATCTCGCTTCCAAGAGCGAGCGGAGCTCGTGATCCTTGCGCGACCGATAGACGGGCAAAGCCGACGAGCAAGAACGGCTGGATACGAACACCGACATTGCCGGCTGCTGAAGACGAGCGGTTCCAGAGTCTCTGGAAGGCGCGCCCCGTCGTATAGGTCAGGGCATCCATTTGCTGCGAAAGCGCCGAATCGCGTTCAGGAACGTCACCGATATCGAGACGATCCTCAATCGGACCAACGCGTTCATCGACGATGCGGTGAACCACATCTTCTCCGAGACCACTATTTTGTTCCGGAGCCTGTTCAAGTGCGGCGAGACGCTCTTCATGATCCGCAACTTGCGTTTCGTTTCGGTCCTGCTGGTCCTCGAGATATTCGATGCGGCTAGCAAGCGCGAAATCAAGCTGACTGCGCGTTCCCTCGACGAGAGATCTGGGAGCCCCGCGCGGAAGACACTGCACAATGCGATGTACTTCCCCGCGAGCTTCCACTCCATGAAGATGCGCGCGTTCACCTGCCGCTTCCGCGTATCTCGACGCGGGCACGCCAACGAAGCCCTCGCCGCATTCGCAGCGATCGCGCCAGCTTGAATTTCCGTCATGTCTCGGTTCGAAGGTTGATCCGTCGGGACGACGGCATTCGAGCACGAGCCTTCGCGGACGATGCGTTGTCACGTGTATCGGTAGAATGACGCCATCGGGAGATCCCGACGTGTCGCTCACCGTGCTTTCGGGCGGACCCGAAGCGCATTGCTCTTGAAGACGAGATGATGCATCGCAGATAGCATGCCAGATCTGAGAACGAGCCTGCTCGAGACCGCGACATTCCGGAACTTCGTCCGTGATGCACGTGGCCAAAGACTGACTCGCTCTCTCCGTCGATCGGAAGCGCGCGAGACATGCATCCGCGCATGCGCCCATCTGAGCGACGCGGTCGGCCTCTTGAGCCCGCTGTGCGTATCCTGTCGTCGATGCCATGAGCAGGGCCGACAGGAGAACGATAATCTGAACTTGACTCGTTTTTTCCATTTTTATCTCCTCCATTTTGGAGTGCCAGTTTTGAAAGAACGATCCGTCCCTCCGATCGTCCGGCGAATTCCTGCAAGGAGGAGGGCGCAGGAACTCAGCCGAGCGATCGGAAAAACGGACAGTATTACCCACGGGTAATGGTCGTCCTTAACACAAGAAAGCTGTTTTTGTCAAGACATTCCGCTAAAACTTGCGACAAATTAAAACCCCCAGCTCCGAAGAGACTGGGGGCAGTTCCGAACTCAGAGAGTAAGGAAGTTATTCGGTTTTATTCGGACCGAAAACCGTGTGGGGCTACTCGCAGCCCGTTCCCGCTTGGATCGGGATCTGGGGCCTGTAGCCGTCGTCCCCTGGCATGGTCATCAAGGCGGACACGTCCGCCTGATCACCGGCGGCGGTCCATAGCGTGACGATGAAGCCGTAGCTTCCCACCGTACGATCAGCGGCCCAGCCGCTGAACCAGCGGCTGCTGGAGTCACAGTGCGCGCCGAGGCGCACCTCGCCCCCCCAGCTTCCATCGCCCGGGATGAGCTGATCGACATCTTCACCATCGGCGAAGATGTTGCCGACCGTCCCGTCGGGACGGGTCACCGTGAGAAGCACGGGGTCCCATCCGGAGGCACAAGCGCCGAACTGGGTGTTCGCGAGGTCGTCGTCTACCTGCACGCGAATGCGTGCGTAGTAGGCGCCATCGCAATGGCGCCACTCGAAGGTGGAACCGGAATCGGTGTCCGCCGCATCGACGTCGCCGTCGAGCTGCGTACCGGAGTCGACTGCCAGCTGGCCGGAGTCGTCGGCGGTCTGACCGCCGTCGTCGTCGACCATGCCACCGTCGGTGTCCATGGGCGTGGCGGAATCCGCCGCCCAGGGGTTGGGCGCAGTCGAGAGACTGCAGCCGGCCAGGGTCAGAACGACCGAGGCGAGAACGAGGAACATGAACTGGAAGGAACGCGTGGCCATGATAGGCCTCTCTTTCTTTCTTGGTTGAGTGGGTTTCCGATATATCAGATTCCCCTATTCATTTCTCAGGATTTTTTCGAATATCCATATTGAATATGAAAGGAGCCGAACATTCGGACTCCCCTATGATTCGACCAACGAGTGATCAAATCGTAGGGGAGGAGCTCTCTGGAGAATCCAGGGAGCTCACTCGAAGTTGGTGACCCAGATAGTTACATCGGGTCTAGAAGGTTCAGGAAGGACAGGTGAATGCAGAGCATTCGTCCAGGGGCGTCACCGGCTTGTAGCCGCCGCTGCCCGTGTCCCTACAGATGAGGCCGGCGTCTGAGACGTCGCGCCCGTCGATGTCGGCGATGAGACCAATCGCACGAAGTGTGCGTCCGGCGCTCGAGCTCCAGTCGGTGACACCGCCGTGCCACTCGCCCACGACCGTTCCATCCACCCCAGGGTTGGGGCAGAATGCCTGGAGGAAGACGTATCCCCTCCAGCCCGATGACATTGGCACTGAGAATGATGTGGCACCGGCGGTGGAACGGAATTCCGTTCCACCGGGACCCCAGGCGATGATGACGAGACCACGCGAGCAGCTCGCACGAAGCGAAGTGCTCGGATGAACCGTCAGTGTGCCACCGAGATTCTCGGAACACGCTGTGGCGCATACGCCACCGTCATCGACCCAGCCGTTGCAGTCGTTGTCGATACCATCGCAGGTCTCGACTCCGCCGTTAGTCGGCGTGCAGACGGGCGGGCTGCAAACGGGATCACTCCCGTCGCAGTTGCTGTCGACACCATCGCCGCAGGTTTCCGCAGCTCCGGGGTGAATCCCTAGGTTGTTGTCGTTGCAGTCGTTGCCGACACCACCCGAAGGCGTGTGAGGACACGTGGGCGTACCCGACGGCCCGACGGCCATGCCGCTATCGCAGTAGCCGTCATTGTCGTCGTCGCAGCCCTCGTCGACTGCGCCGTTGCAGTTGTTGTCGAGACCATCACAGATCTCGACGGAAGGCGTGCACGAAGCCGTACATCCCTCGTCGACCGCACCGTTGCAGTTATTGTCGATGCCGTCGTCGCAGATTTCAACTGCGGCATGTTCCGCAATGCATCGAACGCTGTCGCCGACGCAGGCGGTGATACCGCTGACGCCACAGACGTCGCAGGCATCGCCGACCGGAGCGCCACCGCACGGAGCGGGAGGCGTGAGGTCGCAGGTCTGGCCCGGACGCGTTACGCAACGCGAGCCGGAACCGGAATCGTTGCACACGGAGTGCGTCGATCCCATCGGACAGGCCGGCGCACAGTCGGTTCCGTCGGTGACGGAGCCGGGTACGCAGGCGTAGTCCCCGACCTTGGCGCTTGTGCACCCGGCGATGACGATGAAAGCGAACGCGAGAACGAACTGAATCTTGGCCATGATGAGGCCCTGCCTTTCCCCCGCGTTCGCGGGGCTGTTTCGTTGTGTTGTAAAGGACTGAGGAAGAACCGCATGCTCTTCCATTTGAAGGGACCAATAATTGAAATTGATCCGTTCGAATGGAAGGGGGAGGAGCGCTGAATTTGCATTCAGCGCTCAACTCCCCCAGTGTCTCGCCCGAAGGCAAGTAGTGACTAGAAGGTGAACTCGACGCCCACCTGAGAGGCGAGGCCGAAGCCGTTCACGCCGCCAAGGTCAGGCGTGTTGGGCAAATCCACCTCGGCGTGCGACCACGCCGGTTCGAGCGAAAGCTCGAGGCCGAAGAAGTCGACCGGGTTCCAGCGAAGCCGGAACTCGGGCCCAAGGGTGTGCCACCGGTATTCACCGATGACTTGTCCACGGGTGCCGGGGACGAGAGAGGAATCGAAGGCGAGTCCTACGTTGAACGCGAGATGTTCGCCTCGCGTGGCCAAGCCAGCCGAGAGGCCCCAGATGCCTGATGCGCCGAGCGGGACCTGTCCGAACTGGCCGGGCTGATCTCCCACGTTTCCGTAGCCGATGAGACCACGGACGTAGAAACCGAGATGCCGCTCCGAAGAGAGCATCGGTTCCCATTGGGCGAAGGCGACGGCGAAGCCGCTCATCACTCCCATCTCGCTGTGCAGGAACACGCGTGCTCCGACACCGAGCTGGAAGTTGAGCCGGGTATCCTCGCTCGAACTCGGTGCACGGACGAAGGCCCGACACCGATCAGTAATCTGTGTCTGCGTGAGCATACCCAGTTCGCTTGGCGAGATGCCGCAAGCGCCTTCCGAAATCCCGAAGACCTCTGTCTCGAGAGCCGAGACGCGAGATTCGAGATCGATCAGGTGATCGAGGATCGCGTGAAGCTGCACCTCGTGGCGCTCGAGGAGCATCTCGATAGACGACACTCGCGAGCAGAGGTCGCGCCATCCGGGAGTCATGTCCTCCTCCGGGCGATCACAGGCCGCTTCGAGCGCATCGAGACGATCCAGAATCGGAGTCCAGTCTCGTTCGACGTGATCCCGCCCTTCCCCTTCCGCTGCCGGATTCGGGTTCGTACAGGTGACGACGACAGTGCGACGATCGTAGCGCAACTCCTGTCGCGCCGTGCGACGATCCACGTCGACCTCTCGGAGGTCGTCGGGACAATCGCAACGAATGGTTCGTCCATGTCGCTGTACCGCCTGCGCACGATCGATACAGATGTACCGAAAGGGCGTGGCGGTGCGATGCGGAACGGGAGCCGGAGTCGGCGCTGCGGTGTCGGGACAGTGTCCGTTCACCCACGCGTGCACCTGCTCGAGTTCGCCGGCGCAGGTCTGTCGAACGGCCTCGAAGGCCCGTGCGACGTTACCCTGGTCGCAAGACCCGGAGGTCTCGCTGAGGGCCGCCAGCTCGCGCTGGAAGGACGCCTGACAAGGGGTTGCCCCGTTGGGCGTCACGACCGGCGGTGGCGCATCCTGCGCCGTTGCGATGTTGCTAAGTGCCACGAAGGCACAGCAAAGGATCAGGAACGTCTTGGTCATCGTCTTCTTCATCTTTCTCCCCACCGTAGTGAGAATTGTTTGGAAATTGCGAGGAACTTTGTGCGGTCTTGCCCATGCCGAACCGATCTGTTCGGATCATGAGTCAGGAGACCGCTACACGGTCCCTGAAGCCGTCCCGCTATACCTGTGGCGGAGGAGGTTGCCTGCCAGACAGAGCGGAACGGCTTCAATTACCATGTGGTTTTTACCATTAAAAGAACATGGAAATATAGCAGCTCTTTCCCTTTTTGTCAAGGGGGTGGCTACCCATTGCAAGCTATAGAGAAAAGAGCTGAACTTTGCTTCATTTTTTCCGCAGTTCTTAGCCAAAAAACCTATTTTTAGAATCTATTATCCTCAAAAGAACGTTTATTTATATCAAAATAATACAACTTTGTCAAGTTAGTAGATAACAAAAAAACACCCACATTTTATGAAGGGGCGTTCTTTTAATCAATGCCTCTAATCCGCTTTGCGGACAAGAATCCAAGCCGTTCCGACCAAAAGGCCTAAGAAAAGGCCAAATAAGGTGTTTGAAATGAAATTCGGCCTTGCAAACCAGCGCGAATTAACAGCCGTATCAATGACCTGCAGACGCACAGTGAAACCGAAGTAATTTGGGGCCTGTTTCGTGAGTTCTTCCGCTGCGGCATTCACCAGAGATCGAGCTTGGTTCGGGTCCGGATGATAGACGGTTACCGTCATTAATCCGGAATTTGCCTCCACTCCAGTTTCAACCGAACGTTGCCACAGCTTCCGTCGGCTTAGCTCATCCTGAGGAAAGTAGGCTGTATTCACCCCCTGCGCTTGAGAAAGGATATTCTCGAAAAATGTTGAGGTGTAGAGCAATTGGGAAAGACTCTGCGCGATACGTTCATTTGATTTAAGAACCGTGTAGGCATCAAGACTCGTTGAAGAAGGCTGCGTTATGAGCAATCGAATGGTTGAGGAATACTGAAGCGTTTGCGTGAAGGAAAAAGCAAGCGCTATCAGCGCGCCAATGAGCGCTGCACCGAGGATGTATCTCCATCCCTGTACAAGGGCGCTGATCGGGGTAAGTCGAGGCATACAATATATTTTTTATTTTATTGATTCCGTCGTAACAACGGAACCGAGTGTTACTTTTGTTTCAAATGGTTTTCCCGCGCGCGTTCCCGCAACGGTTACGCTTGCGCCGGATCGATACTCGAGCAAATGCTCGCCAAGATCCGCGTTCCCATCAAGGATATCACGTTCGATGCGTTCAATCACATCTCCTTCCTGCAGGAGATCTATAGACGGTCCTTTTTTGTCCACTGCCGGAAGTCCTTTCACTCGATCCGGTTCAAGCCAAGCTCCTCTCACAGGAAGGTTTGCGCGATCCGCAAATGTTACTTGCGATAAGTCTATGGCTCGCACGCCAAGAGACGCTCGCTGAATTTGATTGGTTGATAAGAGATTCGCGAGATCGCTACTCATCATTCCGGCGGGAATAATGCGCCAACCGGCATCTTTGTCGGAATAGTCTTCAACCACACCAATCAGACGCCCAGCACCATCCCAAATAGCACTTCCTGGAGACGCTTCTGTGCTTGCACCTGAAACAAGAAAACGACGCGAAGCTACTTCACTTGAAAGCACCGTCGCAACCTGCGGAGACCGCAGACGAATAATGCTTTCTGGATGAAGAACGGATGGTGCAGATTCCATCCAAACAGCGGAACCGGTGACAACATCCGCCGCGCGAACAAAATTCGTAATCGAAAGACCGGTTGCTTCTGTCTTTAGATACGCGAGGCCGGTTGATTTATCTCGATATCCGAGTGTGAGTGGTTTAACCTCCCCATTCCATAACACGCCAAGATCTGCCAAGCGATAATCTTTCATAACCGTTTGCGTTGTCGCAACCCAACCATCTGAAGTGAGCGCCACAACATCTCCAAGAATGTGATCTTCCGTAAGCGGAACTCCGGCCACTGTTTTTGGCGACAGTCGAACGAGTTGGAGAAGCGGCGAAACTCGACGTTCTGAAAATGCAGCCGGATAGGCCGTCTCAAGAGGACGCGTTTCTAAGGGAACAATTTCAACCGATGGCTGACTCGGCTGTGCAGGTGGCGCTTCTGTTGTATTAGACGATAAAATCAGCTGTGCAAGCTGTTCAATTTGAGGCTCCAAGCGATACTGAGCAAAGAGCCAGGAAACTCCCGTGCTCACAAGAACGCTGAAAACAGCGGCCCAAAAAATAGGAGAATTGAGAATATGAAATGAAGGTTCGCGTTTTTTTGCCATAGGTACAGTATACCAGCAATTACGACCATCGGCTCGTGAGGAGGATCGCAAGAAAGAGAACGATGGAGGAAATGCCCTCCGTATACGCAACACGGCGCGATGGAGCTGGTGAATGCGCGTAACGACGAACGCGCAAAGGTGCTGCAATCATCGTAACCGCGATAGCTCCATGAACGGCAAGCGAAACAGGAAGAAGTAAAACAAGAATGGCCGCATGAAGACCCGCAATTGCCCCGACCAAAGACCAGCGTAAACGATGTGGTTGTTCCGCCGTTGGATGCGAGGTAACAAAGTAAAGCGCAGCGGCGGCGAGAGGAAAACTGAGCAAGGAATACCAGGAATTCAATCGAAGAAATACTTGCATGCCATACAGGGCAATCGCTCCTAAAAACGCGATCACGGGCACGAGAGCAATATTGAGTCGCGAGAGACCGTTTACCGGATATTTGGTTGGGTCATAATTCGCTAAATAATATAATTCTAATGCAAATGCCGGAATGCCTGAGAGAATAAGTGTTAAAACGACGCGTTCATACGGCTGCTCCGCGAGGAGCATTCCCAATCCGGTAGCGACAATTACAACAACCGTCGGAAGAAATAAGTGCACCGCTTCTACAAACGTGGTCGAGCAACGAAAAGAAAGGAAGAAGGCGAAGAGAATGAAAGTGACAAGGATACCTAAAAGAGGCCATGGATAAGAAAGTGGCGTGCTCCATTGCAACCAAGCTAACAGTGCTCCGGTGAGCGCCATGAGAATTGGTAGACCGCGAAGGAAGAGGCGTTTCATGGATGTGTCGTCGTGTATTTTATAAATGCAGCGCGCGCGTTCTCTACTGTCACGGAACTATTTACACGCGTATCAGATGCAGCTTGAAAAGCTAGTACGAGACCGAGATGAATGTCCTGTGCGTCCGCGGGAACTTGTAAATCCAGGAGAGCGTCACGAGTGGTTTGTGCCTGAAGGTTTTGATCGTACTCGGCAAGAATGCGAAAAACATTTTCCTGCCACTTGGATCGTAGGTCGTCTATGTCTATTGCACCCACGTCCCCCCGGGGTACGCTCACCAGCTTTTTTTCTTGCCCGAGTTGATGCGCAATGGAAAAAAGCAGCATAGATACCGCAATAGCAATGGCGATGGTTTTCCGCAACTCTATCATAAGACTTGGGACCAGCATAGCAAAGTTTTTCGTATCGTCTAAACTGATACTGGCATAGGATTGACCCATTCTATAAAGTAGTTGATACTGAGACGCTATGCCCATCTACGCCGACAACCGCAAGGCGCGGCACGAGTATGAAATCCTTGAAAAATTCGAAGGCGGTTTAGTGCTGACCGGGGCGGAAACAAAGGCCGTCCGCGAGGGAAGAGCAAAACTGGATGGGAGTTATGTCAAAATCATGGGCGGTGAACTGTGGCTCGTTGGAGCGCATATTGGACCCTATAGCAAGGTTGCGAGTGCTGAGAACTATGTTCCGGACGCACGTAGAAAAATGCTCGTTCACAAAAAAGAACTTCGCCATCTTGCAACAAAAAGCCAAGAAAGAGGATTGACACTCGTGCCATTATCATTCTATTCTCTAGGCCGACGCATTAAAGTTTCATTTGCTGTGTGCCGCGGGAAAAAGGCTCATGACAAACGGCAACAACTGAAAGAACGAGACCTTTTGCGTTCCACCCGTCGCTTCCTCCGTGGAGAGAGCGAATAAACCGGGGATGAATCAGCTTCGACGACGGACTTTTTATATAACAGCAAGCCGTGCAGGATGGTCGCGCACGTAAATCCAGACCATCAACATGACAACTGCCAACGTCATTTCCAAGGTAAAGAGTGCGGTCGCTTCGGCGTTCCGTGCCCCAGCCTTCGCCCCGTCCCTCGCGTAAGCGAGCCTGATGGGCCGATCCTCTTCTCCCCGTCTCAGGGAAAAGAACCAATCGCCATATCTTTGAGACTTGGTTCTCTACGCGCTTCCCGCAGAGAATGACAAGGCTTGGTAGATAGACTTCCGTCCGTCGCCCGTTCATACGCGGCAGAAGCGACTTTTCTAAGAACGGGCCAAGCTTGTGAATGATGTTATGTAAGGGTTTGCTCGGACGGGGGTGCGATTCCCCCCATCTCCACCAACATTTACGCCGCCTCACGGGCGGCTTTTTTGTATAAAAAAAGAGCCTATTTTACGAGGCTCAAAAAGAATCGATGGAACATCTGTCTTAACTCTTTTTTTGTTTCTTGTTGCCTGTCTTCTTTTTATTACCCTTCTTACTCTGCGTGCTTTTCTTCTTTGTCTTGGATTCAAGTATCAAGTACAACCTCATAACCAGGAAGCGGAGAACTGATGGTCTGCGCTTTTATTTCCATCATCGTCATATACGTTGGCGTGATTTTTATCACAACGTAGTCATGCTCTCGAAACTTAAAAATAGGCGGCCAAAAATCTGGTACAGAAACCATTTTTTTGATCACACGATCCATAATCACATCTGCTTGAGGCATGGGTACAATTTCAGCATGACCTTGCCACTGCACGTTCATTCCCCCCCCATCGCCCAGTGAACACCGCTGACATTTGGGTTCTCAATAATATCCTGAACTTTACGACTAGATCCATGCGTTACAAAATAGAAGGTTAAATCCGGATCCATTACAAAACACACAATAGCCGTATGAGGCATGCGACGCTTGAGAGAGCAGGTGCTAATCGTTGTGAATGGCTGCTTTCTCAAAAAGGTGCGTAGCCTGGCGGGTATGTTGTGCATAATACTATTATGTTGTGCATAATACTATAAAGTGTATCATGACAAACTTGGTTTGCGATACAGTAGTGTGGAGTCGACCTTGGCCGGTATTTACTAGGCCTCCTGTTGGCTTCCTCGATCTCAAAAACAAACATATAGCAGCCGTTTTCTCCGTGTTCAGCAGAGCGAACGAGCCTGTGCCACGGCTTTGGCTTGATTTAGCTATTTTACCTCCGTATCCACAGCTCCGGACAAGCACGCTCTTATGATTGACATATAAGCCAATTTTATGGCAGTATACGGAGCGCAGATTAAGCTTGCATTGGGCCGGGGGCTAGAAGATTCTCGCCACCGATTACTCATACCGCATAAGCTAGCTGGTTCTCCCAACTCCGTGAGACTCACGGACAAGGCTGTAATCAGCTTTCACCCAGGAAGGTGAAAATTCTTAATACCTAACAATGCGCATACATCGACGCCGCCGAGGCGGTTATCAAAAAAAACAAGAAACGGTTAACTACCGCTCTAATGACCAAATCCGTTCTCCGGAAATACGCGTGGTCGATGAGGTAGGCATAGCACTCGGCGTTCTTCGCACGGAAGAAGCAATTGCTCTCGCTCAGGAACGAGGCTTCGATGTTGTCGAGGTTTCTCCGAAAGCGGTTCCTCCTGTCTGTCGCTTTCTTGATTACGGGCAGTTCAAGTATCAGAAAGAAAAAGAACTGCGCGCGCAAAAAGCGCATGCAAAAAAAGTCGAGGTGAAAGGAGTCCGTCTCAGCGTCAAAATGGGACAAAACGACTTCAATACGCGTCTTGAGCAAGCCTATGGGTTCCTTGAGTCCGGAGATAAGCTGAAAATCGAGCTTCGCCTCCGCGGTCGAGAAAAAGCCCACGGTGATATTGCAAAAGAGAAGATCCAGGAATTCATCACTAGTCTTGAGGAAAAGTATCCTCTCGTCGTTGAACAACCTATTACCAGGTCCGGAGGAACGGTTTCAGCCGTCGTCGGACGTAAAACCTAAATCCTATGAAGCAAAAAACACACAAGGCACTTGCGAAACGCGTGAAGCTCACCAAGAGCGGCACCCTCCTTAAGCGCAAAGGTGGCCAAGGCCATTTCAATAGCCGAGAGTCCAGCAAGGTCACACGCAATAAGCGAAGCGATCTTCCTGTCTCAGCAGCGTTCGTGAAGAATATCAAATCACTTCTTCCTAAGATCTAACCTATATGCCAAGAGTCAAGCGTGGAACACAACACGTAAAACGAAGAAAGAACATCCTCGCCCGTACAAAGGGAATGATGTGGGGCCGAAAAAATCGAATTAAGCTGGCAAAAACCGCCGCAACAAAAGCGGGTGCTCATGCCTATGTCGGCCGAAAGTTGAAGAAGCGTTTTAACCGCGGTATTCAGCAAATTCGTATCAATGCCGCCGCTCGAATCAACGGAACAACCTATTCAAAGCTCATGGGTGATCTGAAGAAGCGTGGTATCGATCTTGATCGCAAAGTTCTTGCCGAGATCGCCGTAAAACATCCCGAGGTCTTCGCCAAATTGGTCAAAGCATAAAAAACATCCCCATCATGGGGATGTTTTTATTATTCTTCGCAAAATTGTGCTATGATCTAGGCATTCTCAACTTTCACGAACCTTTATGCCTAGAAAATATCACAAAATGGAGAGTCCGGAACAACCAAGCCGAGCCACAAGCGTGCCCGGTGCAGAAAAACCCCGGTCAAAAAAATCAAAATCCCCTACGGAATCCGTAGGAGCGCACCTGCAAAAACAGGCCGTGCGCGAACAACTAAAACGCGCGCTTGATGCGCAGAAAGAGAAGTGGAGCGAACAGCTTGGCGAAGATGAGCTTGAAGAAGCTATGGCTGATTTAGATTTTCTTGAAGAAGGCTTACCTGAACAAAAAGCGGCTAAAAATATCGAAACCAGCCCCGCAAAATCAGGCGCTTCAAAAAAGGAATTGAAGAAACAACCAGAAGCTCCTAAGAAAAAAAATGTGGAAGCCGGCCATAAAGAACTTCGTGATCTCGAAACGCGTATCGCAAGAATAGAAGTTGCTCTTGATGACATGCGCGAGATGCATGCTTCAAGCCAAGCGACGCAAAAACGCGTGGAAGAATTACTCAAGCTTCAAGGAGCAAAAAAAGCACTTGAAGCGAATCTTTTAGAACAGACAGGTGCCACATACCATCAGAGCTTCGAGGAATCTCTGAAAGACGCTGAGAGTAAACCGGAGTTGCGCATAGCAGCCTTGGACTACAAAGAACTCGCCTCACAACGAGACTGGGTGGAAAAAGAATTGAAGAAGCGCACGGGCAAATCTGCGGAAGAACTTTTTATGAACCCTTCTTCACTTGGAGGGGCTACGGCACGCTTCGGACGACGTATTACAAATTTCTTTGGGAGACTCGCCGGAACCGAAAAGAGTACACAGACAGCAGATGATCTTTTAAAACATTGGAATGAAGTAAGTACCGAATTAGAAAATCTCGCCAATATTATTCAGCCGCCTCGAGGAGGTCATGAAACCGCACTCCGCCTCCAGGGCTTACAGTCCAGAGCGGACGAAGCTACTGAGGTAAAGGAGGCTCTCGCACGAGAAGCTGCTCGCGAATACCAAAAAACAGGAGTAACGAAGACGGTTGGTGTCAACATAGCGGAAGGGTTGGAATCACGTAGCTTAGAACAAGGCGTCGAAGTTCAGATGGCGCTTGTCGAAGCTTCCGAAGACATGCAATCGCTTATGCGTGAGTTAAATACATTAACCGCAGAAAGCCTCCTGGAACTTCAGCCGGATTTCGCACAAAAACTCGATAGTTTTAGAGCTGAGCTTGGAGAACAACAAAAGCTTATCCAAGAGGAGGATCGCGTATCTTTCGCTTTACTGCAACAAGCTTTGCAAGATTTGCACTCCTTTGAACTTGTTTATCGTGAGATTTATACAGCCCTTTCAGAACAAGCGCACAAAGCTACAAAAGGTGCAGCTCGACCGAAGAGCCGCGTCCCTGTAAAAGGTTCGAGTCCTCAAGGAACGTATGGAACCACCAGTGCGATGAAGCGGCATGCGCGTGTTGAGATGCTTCAGGACGAAGGACCAAAGACAGAATTAGCCTCGGATATAGCTCAGGAAGAAATATCCGCCTACCGCGCTGAAAAAGCTCAGGAAATCAATGTTGCCATGAAAGAATTTAAGGGTGCGGCACACTTGTGGGATCAAATGAATCGTCAGTTAGCCAAGCTTGATCCAAAAGATATCACACGCCTTTCGAAACATTTCGGTACAAAAGATATCGCTACTGCCTATGTGTTAGATGTGGCCTTTGCACAGATGGATCAGGATGAGAATGCAAAAATGCGCGTCATGCGTGCCAATGAGATTCTTGGCCAAGGCGTTGGACAGAATCTTGAAGAGGCACCAGAAAAAAAATCCGCCAAGAAATCAAAGTCAAAAGCGGCGACAAAACACAAGAAACGCGACGCTTAAAGAGCCCCTCCGCTCAAAAAAAATCCCCCGATTGGGGGATTTTTTCTTCCTCTTGGAATTGACAATTAGGGATTTTTATGTTGAGGTCTTTTCAGTGAAGTTTGGAGAGATAATGAGTATTGGACGTTACAAAAGAATCAAGCTCAGTTGCTTCAGCGCCTTCCGTAAAGGCGTGTACGAAGTCTCGCCCCTTCTCATACAAGGTCTCTCTGGCCATGTAGAGCAAATGAGCATTCTGGAATTTGTGCCGATCATGGAAGCCTTCGGCAACCTGGTCGAGTATGCACCAGATGAATTCCTAAGATCCTTCGCTCCGCACAAGGAGGAGGACTTCGATGAGAACATCAGACCGCTTGCAGAGCGCACATTCCTCAGACGCCGCTTCCTCGGTTTTCCCGATGGGGAGCTGGAGCGAGGAAAGGACCTCCTTGTAGAAGCTCAGATCGAACTCGAGCCCGAGACCTCCGTCTGGTACACCTACGAGGATGTCTTGAAGCGTTACTACGACTTCGTCGCTCACCTCGCTGAGTGCGCCGGTGGCAGCAAGCTCCCCTTGAAGAAGGAGACCTCTTCCCCGCGTGCACGCGGGCATCTACGCCTCATCAATTGCAACGACTAGCCGCCGCAGTTGATGAGAAAAAGCCCCCTGGAACTTCCGGGGGGCTCTTTTATTACACCAGTCTCTTTTCTATTTCTTCGAGCGCCTGTGTTAGGAAGGCCTCTTTTGTCAAGGTCATCTGATCTTGCTGACCATGAACTCGAATTGTGAGTTCTCCGCTTTCCATTTCCCTGTCTCCCACTACGAGCATGCGCGGAATTTTCATTTTTTCGGCATTGCGGATTTTCTTTCCAACCGACTCTGTAGAAAAGTCTGTCTGCACACGCAACCTGTACCCCTTTAATTCTTGCATAAGTTCTTTTGCAAAATCATTGTGACGATCCGCGACCGGAAGAATAGCCACTTGAACTGGTGCCAGCCAAAGAGGAAAATTCCCCTCAAAGTGCTCAATCATAACACCAAGAAATCGCTCAACCGCTCCAAGAATAGCGCGATGAATCATTACTGGGCGTTTTTTCGTTCCATCGGAATCGACGTATTCAAGCTCAAACCGTTCCGGTAAGTTGAAGTCTAATTGAATCGTTGCGAGCTGCCATTCGCGTCCAATAGCATCTTTCACCATAAAGTCGAGCTTTGGTCCGTAAAAAGCCGCCTCTCCCTCCCCTACCTCAAATGGCTGGCCGACGGATTGCATAACTTCGGCAAGGGTTTTTTCCGCCGTCTCCCAAACGGCATCCTCGCCGAGATATTTTTCCGGATGACTTCCATCTCGGATGGAAAGACGTACGCGATGAAAACGCATGCCGAATGCTTCATAGAATTTTTCCGCAATGCGATAGAGATTTAACACTTCGTCTTTTACCTGTTCTGGAAGACAGAATACATGCGCATCATCTTGCGTAATGGAGCGTACGCGCGTAAGCCCCTGAAGCTGACCAGTGTTTTCATCACGATAGACAGCGGTGACTTCACTCAAGCGCATTGGCAAGTCGCGATAACTCCGCGGATGCGCTGCGTAAATCTGCGTGTGATGCGGACAGTTCATCGGTTTCAAGACGAACTGTTCATCCGTCTTCTTGCTTGAAACATGAAAGAGGTCGTCTTCAAATTTGTCCCAGTGTCCCGATACTTTGTACAAATCAGCTTTTGCAATATGTGGGATATGTACCCGCTCATACCCATACGGCTGCATAAGTTCCCAAATAAAATCCGTGAGCGCCTGGCGCATCGCTACGCCCTTCGGGGTAAAAAGCGGTAGGCCGGATCCAACCAGCGGTGAGAAGGTAAATAAATCCATCTCCGCACCCAGTTTTCTATGATCGCGTTTCTCTGCCTCTTTAAGCATGTTTTGATACGCGGCCAGTTCATCTTTTGTTTCGAAACAAATACCGTAAATACGCTGCATTTGCGGATTTTCCGCCTTCCCGCGCCAATAGGCCCCGGCGATTTTCCAGAGCTTCCATGCGCCAATCTCTTTTGCCTCCGTCACATGCGGCCCGCGGCAGAGATCTGTAAAGTCTTCTATTTTATAAAGCGTAACCGTTTCTACATTTTGCGGATCGATATCCATCGCTTCTTCCGCGCTTACCTTGGTCGTTCCTTTTGACTGTAAATCGTGAAGAAGCTCTACTTTGTAGGTTTGGCCAAGCTCTTGGAAAAGTTTTATTGCTTCTTCAATTGCAATTTCTTCTCGAGTGAAAGCTGGATTTTTTGAAATGATGCGCTTCATCTCTTTTTCGATCGCCTTCAAGTCTTCTGGAATAACGGGGCGTCCGATATCAATATCGTAATAGAAGCCATTCTCTATTGAAGGACCGACGCCAAACTTCGCTTCTGGAAAAAGATGCTTGATGGCCGCAGCCATGACATGCGCGATGCTATGCCGTTGTGTTTCGATAGGATAATTCATAGGAGAGATTATTGGTAAATAAAAAACGAAACAAAGCTGTTTCGTTCGGGATCCCAGGACTGTACTGGGACGGTTCCACCCGAATTGTTCCGGCATGATACCGGGACCACTTCATTAGATAGATTGTTCTCCGCCGATTGGTGAGGCCGGCTGACTGACTCCGTAAAGAAATCATGCTTTATAAAAACACGCCCGTCAAGGCGTGCTTTTATTATTCAACGGTGACTTTGATTTTATCTTTGAAGGAAGGAATATTCCTGAGCCAGCTTGGATGAAGCACGATGTCTATGCTCTCCACACCATCAACCGAATGAAGCAGCGTAACGACTTCATCTTTAGATTTTCCTGCAAATACAGATGGCTGAAGCAAGGCATTATTCGGGGACAGATGATAGGAACCGTCGGCTTTTATTCGAATGGATGCAACTTCATTGTCTAAATCCGCTGATTCTAAAGAGTAGCTCGCGGAGCTTGCTTCTGTTGGAAGAAACTCATTCCCTTCAGGAACACGCTCCCGTAATTTTGAACGGACAAGCGCCCGCATGTCCTCCTTGGAGTAATAGACTGCTGTGACCTCCAATTTAAGGCTGGAAAGAAAAGATTCTGTGACTTGTCCAACGGTTGCATTTGTTTTCTGATCAACTACTTTTACAACATAAACCGTTTCCATATTCTCTGGATTTCCCGCTTCTGTCGCGAGGTCCGTTTTTGCACGAGCTAGCACGACATCCATTAAGGTTTTTTCCGCACTATCGAGATCAGATTGTTTGACTTTCTCCCCTACCGGCTGCGGCGCCACGGTATCCGTTGATGCTACTTCCGTTTGGCTTATTGGCTGTACTGTAAAAGGAGCATCGCTTATCGCGTAAATATATTGTTGCAACGGCTCATAAAGGCCCGGGATCGTAAACTTGCTCGGCCCAATGGCTAAATCATATCCGGTTTGATCAGCATAGGCTTCTACCTCCACCTCCCCACCAGGAGGTACGCTGATGCTTTTATCGATGCGATACAGCTTATTATCAGGGGTCAAAAGACGCGTCGTTCGAACGAGCGGCTGCGTTTTGGAGTATTCATTAATAATACGCACTTTCCCTCTGGCGCGAACCTGATTATCAGGAAGCTGCGTTGTTTCTACCGGAGTATTCACCGCCGTATCGGATGTGGCCTGCGTGCTCGTTGCTACAAAAAATTCCTGAATCTTTTCGAAGGTGCCTTGGACAACACGCCCGGGGATTTGCCCTTGGGCCGGAGTCTTTGCGACCTCGACCGTCCCATCAAGACTTACGGTTTGACGAGTGGTCTTAATCAAAACCTCAGCCTTTACGGAGGTCAACCAAAGAACCGCTATAACGATAACAACCGTGAGGCCAAGAAAAGTATAAGCGATTTTTCGATAGATACTCGGGTGCGGCGAGGTTGGAAATGAGGGCGCGGAAATACGGACCGCACCAGGTCGACGGCTGCGAGGATTCATAGAAATAACTTCTCAGAGTATAGCATGTTTTTTAAGAGGAGAAAATTATCCAGACAACTTACTGCGCAGAGCATCGATATGCTGCTTTTCGCTTTCAAGAAGCTCAATGCGCTGACGAAGCGTTTTATTCTCCTCTTGAAGCGCTGTCGACTTGACCCTGGTATCCATGAGCGTTTCTCGAAGATTTTTTATTTCCAATTCAAGTGAAGCGACTTTTTGCTCGAGATAGAGATCACGCACACGATCTTCAATAGCTTTATCGATAGATTCCTGATATTTTTCATTTTTCGCATTCTTTTCCTGAATCTTATCGAGCGTATACGAAAGTACTTCTTTATTAATCTCATGTTCCATTTCCAGTCGCTGCTCCGGATCTTGTGCAGTTGCAAGCCGCGCATGCCATTCTTCGATTTTTTGTGTTCCCTCATCTCCAAAAATAGCCTTTTGCGAGTATTTAAGAATCTGCGCATATTTCCCTTCGTCTTCGCTCGCTGCTTTTGTGCGCTCACTAAGCAAAAATGCCATGCGATTTACCGCTTTTTGAATTTCAAGCTGTTTATCCGAAAAACGAAGCATGTATTCTGCTAACTCTTCATTTTCTTTCGGTCCCCCATCTTCCGCTAAAGGAATCCCGCTCTCTTTCAGAAAGGTTTTGAGTTCGTCTTTATTCTTTGCATAATGCGCACCGAAATTAAACGAAAGTTTTTGATCAAAATAGGATCCTAAAGCGGAACCTTCTCGCAAAGGAACTGCCGGCGCCTCCTCTTGTTTTGTGCGCAGCGCCTCAAGCACTCTCTGAAGATCCGCTTCGTCACCGCCTCGCACAGAAAAGGCAAATTCATCTCCGCCAATACGATAGGCTTCAACTTTCAGTCTATCTGTCGAAAGCTCCGCGGCAATGCTATCCAAAAGTTTTGAAGCTGTTTTGATGGCCACGTTTCCGGTTTCGCGTCCGGCCTCTTTATCAAAATATTTCAAGAAAGCCATATCAATAAAGACTGTAGCTACAGGATCGCCTTGTTCCAAACCGTCTTCCAATCTTCCAAAGAGGCGCCCTCTCTGTTCAAGCCCGGTGAGAGAATCACGGCTCGCTTCTTCAATAGCTAAATCCAACTTCGCGGATTCCCATTTTTGGCAGGCCGCATCCGATGAATCTTCTTCGCAGGTTTTTTCTCCGATTTCTCCGGCAATCTCCTGCATGTGCGTTCTAAGATTCGTAAGGACTTTTTCGCCACGCGTTGCCTCGGGCGGCACGTAGGCCTCGGGAGGTTTTTCTTCTGTTTCAACGAGTACATCCTGTGCCGGAAGTTGATATTCAAGATATGTTTTTGCCGCAATATTGGAAATAACCCGATCGATTTTCTGTTGAGATCCTCGACGATTTTCAAACTGGCGTTGTGCTTCTTCACGCGAAATCTCCGCCAAGGTCGCCGGCCAGCTCGGATCGCTATCGAGACCGCCATGCTCCTCAAGTTTTGTTTTAAATGCTTCATAGCCCAACGGTTTGGCGGGATCTTCGGCAAAGATCGCTCCAAGCGATTTCATCTGGAATTGATCGTAGAATTTTTTCGCCGCTTCTTCATTGCCGGATGCAATCTTTTCCACCATACGACGCATACGCGTCTCAAGCTTTGCCTTATCATTCATTTGCTGAAGCATTTCTTTTGAAGCAACCGTGGCGGCTTTTTCTTTTTTCGGATCATCTTCAAACTGCATTCGATCCTCCGATGGAAGATCATTCAAAAGTTGGACCGTATCCGCAAAATTGATGCGGCTGGCCGACAGCGGGATCGGATCTTCCCCCGGGATCGTCTTGGATACATCCAGGCTCAATGAAAGCTTTTGGCGTATTTCTTCCGCCACTTCACCTGACGTGTCTTCAAGTTTGAAAGCGAAATCGTTTCCGGCAGCGCGATATAATTCATAGGAAGCAGCTAAGCGCGCCGGGTCTTCAGCCAATGTCGGATCGTGTTTAATTAAGGTCTCTTGAACTACGGTTTCGATATGATGCGCCGTGAGTTCAAGTCCGCGGTCTCCGGTGGTGTGATCTCCGCTCGCGTTCAGACGATCAAGTTCACCCATGTTTACTAAAAAGAGTTGTTTCGTATAAAAGCTTGCTGGAAGCTCATACTCACCATTTTCTTTTTTAGAAAAATCGTAGGCCTCAAATACGGAAGCAACATCCCGTCCGAAGTAGCCCCCTTTGAGCACGCCCGTATTATCGTGCATAGCTTCATGGAGCTTAATCCGCTTTTCCTGATTTCCTATAAGCTCTTCTTTGGCATTCGCTTTCAGCAAATCCAGCTTTTCTTCAAGCTTTGACCGTTCCAAAACCTTCTTCGGAACAGTAGGCACGGCCTTTTTCGTTTCTTCTGCAGCTGTTTCAAGCTCTGTGTGTTCTTGCATACCGCTCTAGGATAGCAAAATAACAAAGACCCGTACCAGAAGAGGTACGGGTCCTAAAGATGCTGAAGGTTCAAATTAGCTTCACGAGACGCTTTGCCCCTGGGCGAGGATGATAGAGTCGCGGAAGGATTTTCATCGCTTCCTGAGCCGCATCATCCGAAAGTTTGAGAATATCTCTCCCCTGGGAAAGCTCCGTCGGAAAACCGCGAAGTCCAAGGTGGTTCTCTAGACGAGAACGAATGATTTCCGGACCGATAAGGCCGGTTGAGACTTTGATAAAAAGATCGTATGTCTGCTGCTGGATTGAGCTCTTGGGCAACTCAACAGCCTTTACCGCTGTTTCCATATCTATTTCGTAGCCTAAAATGGTAGTTTTGTCAACCCTACTCTCTCGCTCGGACAACGCCTTTTCCTCTTGCACCCTCATCATTTTGCAGGTCCGTGGAAAGCGGTGGCTTTGAGCGTAAAAGCTGTTCCGATACATCTGCATCATTCGCTTCTACATGCGTTTCCCCAAGGAGCTGAGCAAATCTTCCAACATCAAGCTCCGCAGGCGTGATTTGAACCTCAAAGGAAACCTCCAAATCTGAAACGGCTGCAGGCATTCGATTCAAAGCCCAAGTCACCGTTCTGCTTGCCTCATCATAGGAAACATTGCCGGCGCTCACCAGCGTCTTTCCACTCCAAGCCGCCGTTTGCGGCAGTACGGCTGAAACCTTTATATCTGACAGCTCATGGAGATGTTTTTCCAATTTCCAGGTGACGCGATACGCGGTTGTTTCACCGACAACCGGCGGCAGTGGGCCTGAACCAACAGGAGCACCTTCTTCCGTAAAATAATTTGCTTGAACGGAAACATCAGCATCCGTGCGATAGCGCAGAAGAACCGGTTTTGTTCTAATGGAACGATTTACTTCATCCTTTCCAACTGTCTTTACTCGTCCTTCAACCGTCAGGCGAATCGCCGCGTCTTGTGTTCCAGAAGCTACGCGAAGACTTGGAATAGCTACCTCAATCGTTCCTTCTTGCTGCGGCGCCATTTTTTTCAAAAGTGGAATAACATCCCTGTCATACTGAATGGTCTGTATGCGCGGCCGCGTACTTGAAACACCTCCTTGACTGTCTTCAAGTTCACTCCAATTCAGAAGCGTTGTTCCCGTTGTACTTGCGCCATTTACGACCGATTCGAATCCAAGTTTCACTTCTACATTTCCAAGATCTTCCGGGCTGATATTGCTATAACCGATCGTGATACGAAGCGGATCACCCGGCTGGATGGTTCGATCCGTGTTTGATCCATTTACAACAAATGTAAGACCAAGGTCGCCTGCCAATACAGAAATTGTTCCCTCCGCCCGACTCATGGCTAAAAAGGAATTCGTGAGTGCCTTCGTTCCTACGCTCGCTTGAACGGAAAGATTTCCCGCGCTTCCGGATGCGAAGGCGCCTTGAACACTTACGGTTGTTGTCGTTTCCGCGGGAAGACTTTCGAGCGGCCATTCCAATCCGGAACCATCCTCAAGAACGCGCCAGGTACTTGATGCGCTTGGAACAAAGCCCTCCGGAAGAACAATATGCGCGAGCAAATGCGTAAGCTCACGATCCGAATGATTTTGAATACGGTAAACAATATTTGCATCGTCACCGGCAACTACTTTGGGCGGAAGAATCAGCTGGCTTTCTACGACCGTTTGATCGTAAGTGAAGGTTGCCGTTGCAAGCGCATCATAGTCGCGATCAGAACCGCTTGGTCGAAAGGTTGCGATAACTTGCATGGCGCTCTGCGCCCCGATTTCTCCCAAGAAGATTCCCTGTACTTTTATTTGTCCCTCATCCCCCGGAGAAAGAATGCCGAGCGACCACGACTTTGATTCTTGGCTCGTTGGCTTTGGTTCCGCCTGCGTTAAAGTAAATTCTCCCGGAAAGCTTAAGCGCACTTCCGCATTGCGGACTATTTCCATTGATTGATTCTTCCAATGCACTGTGAACGTTTCCTCCTTGCCGATCGTCACGGAAATCGGAGCATTAATTGCAAGCGCGAGTTGATCACCTCCTCCGGCATGGTCCGGTTGAAAGAAAAGAAGACCCGCCCAGGCAAGCACGCTCGTGGTTGCAAGCAATCCGATCGCCCATAATATAAATCGACGCACGCGATGCGTTTTTTTTCTTGAAATCTTTGTGAGATCATCTCCATCCGAAAGATAGATAGACTCGAGGCTTTCTTCAATTTCTCGTTCTTTTTCCGCCTCGCTATTTTTCGTTGCCGCGGATTTCTTTTTTTTATCAAACGAAAACTTTGCCAATGTCCATGGTCTGGATGGTGGCGGCGGAATCGGCTTTTTTGGAGTTTTTGGCTTTTTATTCTCCGGCTTTTGCGCTGTCATTCGTTGAAAATACTAAAGCATTTACGCTGTCATGATCCCATGTGCCCGAAAGGTCCGCTCCGGCACCCGTGTTATTCCAGGCCGTGGTCCATGACTCAGGATATTGTACATGTTGTGCGAATGTTCGTCCTGCTTTTCCCGATTGGCTTGTGAGTAACATCGTGTAAACCGCGCGCGTTTGATCTCTTTTACTTCCCTCCGTTAACAAGGCATTTGCCATGTCGAATGTCGTATGAGGCAAGCGGTAGTGAAATACGGTTGTACGCGTCTCCCCCGGCTCAAGCTGGACCCATCCGCCAAAAGAAGTTCTCCCAAGTTCATCGGTGATAACGACTCCGCCCGGTCCTTTACGAACATGCTGCTCAGTTTGTGCGAGCGTGGGATCGGGCTGGTCTGCTTCTAATGGTTTTTTGAAAAGATCGTCGCTCGGCGGAGAAAAACCGTTTGCTTCTAGGAGCTCGGATCCCGCTGGAACATAGAGCCGCATGTAGTCAACGTTATTCGCACCATGAAAGAGCTCTCCTTTTACGGCTGAGTTTGTTCGAGTGATTGTCACCGTATTTTCAACACTTCCATCGGTTTGAATTTGCGTGTCGATTTTTACGTCTTCCGCAATACTTGTATCTGATTTTTGCCCAGCGATATTTGTATCAATAACCGCAAGTGCGTCTCCCTGTGTTGGTTGAAAACGCCCTCCCCAACCGAAGCGCTCTATAAGAGCCTGTTCATCTTTGTGGAACAGAGCAACTTGAATATCTTTTTTTTCTAAAGACTGGGAAAGGAGACCGGCTAGTTTAAGCATATCATCGCGCTTTCCTTGCTTGAGCCGTTCAAGCACACGCGGCATCAAATCGCCGATGAATTTTTTCGGCTTATTCTCTACGCGATCATATTCGAGCTCCACCGCTTTTTGTGTTTCGAGAAGAAAGTTGTCCGCCATAATGGTTTTGCCATATTCAGGCATTTCGACAGGACCGGTAACTTTCAAAAGTTCGACCATGACATCGGCATTGATTGAAATGACCCCATCAATCGTTGGCTGACCGGACTTCATCCAGAACCAGCGAATTTTTTCTGCGGATGTATAAAAATCCGGAAACCAATTTGCGTCTTGAAACTCCCAACGATCCGCAATCAGGCTTAGTGGCTGCGGAGGTTTTACATGTTCTGTGAGCTGGCTTCGCAAATCATATGGACCGCCGCCGGGAACGGTAATGCTTCTCATTTCTCCGCGATCAACAATAACGTCGGCGAGCGACCCCATGAAGCCGCCGGTTGGACGAAGTTCCGCCGGATTTTGGAAGATGAAAAGATATCTCCTTTGCGATTCATCTCCGAGCAGCTGCACGGCGAGCGTCTGCAAGAGAACGATTTCTCGCACGGAAGTTTGTGCTGAACCGAGCGTATCGATCAGGGTTCCGGCCTTAGCTTTTGCGGACGCAGGAAGTTTGTTTACTTCAACTTCTCCCGCGACTTGTACTGCCTCGTCGAGAAGACTTGTCGCCTGTTCAAGATAAGGCACAAACACATGCAAGCGATCAACAGGATAACGTGCCGGCTCATCAAATGCGCGTGTCATTCCCTGACTTAAGGCTACCGCGGCCTGCGCGGTGAGATTTCCCGAGCGCAAGAGAGCTCGCGCGCTCGCATAATAGGTGCTCGTTTGTGGCAGTGCCTTGGAAAGCGCCACAGCCAGAGCGTTTGCTTCATTTAATGCGCGATCGGAAGCTTTAAAATCCTCAGAAACAGAACGCCAGGCGTCCGCTTGTGCAAGCGAGTCTCCGTTCATGGCAAGTTCGATATTTTGCAAAGCCGCTTCTCCACGCGAGCTCACGGCTGCCCAAGAGCTACTGAGCGATCGACCGAAATGCACGGCTTCCGCCGGAGCGGTTACAAGCACGGCTAAAACGAGAAAGCCGGTAAGCACACGCCAAGGAACGATTTTTGGAACCAAAGTCGGCACGCCCCAATCCGCTTCTGCTTCTTGTACGATTTCTTCTTCTATTTCCTTCGCGGACTCGATGGTATGCACAATTTCTTCTTCCGCATGCCGGAGTGCCGATGGCTGTTTTCTTACAGCGCCTTTGGCGGCTCGCTCCCGCGTTACATGCTCCCAACGAATGAATGGCTCGCGCGCACGACTGAGCCAACCAAAACTTTTTGCATAAGCTTCGTCTGCGTCTCCAGGCGTAAACTGCGTGATAAAGGCATCCGGATTTACTTTATGAACACGAAGCTCTCCGGGTGCAGCAAAGGCATCTAGACCCGGCGGCGGAAGGAACGGAGCACGCCAGTAACGAACGGAGTCCATAATGCGTTCGCGCGTTTCCCAAACAATACGATGTGCCAAACGAACGAGTTCAATTTGATGCGGACTCGCTTCATGCGCCTCATACCGAATGCTTACTTTTTTGGTTCGCTTCGATCCCCTGGTTGTAATTGTTTTGACAAGCGCCGCATCAAGACGTCCGATGTCTGTAGGTGATTCGGATGATGAAACTGAGACTTCTTCCGATACGACTTCTTGCAAAGGAATAGCTTTTTCAATATTTTCGTCTTGCTGTTTCGGAATTTGTACTTCAAGTACCGACGCAAGACGTCGCTCGAGTTCAGCGCGTTGGTTCATGCGCTTCCATTCCGGGAGCGCTTTACGTCGAGGTCTTTTTTGAGGCATGGGATTCCCGAATCAGGGCGTCTCGCAGAGCGGTAAGCGTTCGTTTGGCTACCAAGTTCCAATCGTATTTTACTCGCGCTTCCGCTCCGCCAAGCTTCGCGGCTTCCTGCGCCGCTTCCCCTTGTTGAAGCACCCTGCTGATCGCATGCATCATATCATCCGCGCTTCCGTTCTGAAAGAAGGTCACGCCTGTTTTTGGAAGAATTTCTTGCAAAACGGGAATGTTACTCACGATAACCGGACAACCAAGATTCAAAGCCTCAAGCGGCGGCAACCCGAAACCCTCAAATGACGTAGGAAAAACAAAGGCCCTTGCATGCGCGTAAAGATAGGCAAGTTCCGCATCAGAAACATGACCAAGGAACTGTATGCGCGGAAGCTGCCGCGATAAGGCAAGCTGTTTCACGTGCTTCATAAAAATATCTTCTTCTCCCGCAATGACAAGATGGAGTTTCTGATGGCCACTTGCTATTTTTTCCCATGCCTCAAGCAAAAGGTTGAGCCGCTTATGCGGATACGCGCTTCCAACATATAAAAGATATGCGTCTGGAAGTTGCTTCGAATATTCCCCCACGGGCAGATCCGCTACACCTTCGCCTGTAACAACAATCCTGTTTTGCGAAAGAGAAAAATGATTTTTTACATCCTGCGCGACACTTTGCGATGGCACAACTATTTTCTTTGCTCGCGCAATCGCTGACCTCAAAACCAATTTATATCCCAGGCGCTTTATCCAATGTATCAGACGCCCGCGCGTCGAGGCCTTGGCAGAATGCGCATCGTGTAGAAGAAGCAAGTCGTGAATGGTGACCAATATCTCTCCGCGATAGAACAAAGGAATATTCCAATGCGGTGCCCAGAATATGTCGGGCTTTGCTTTGCGAATACAGCCGGGCATATACAGTTGCTCAGCCCAGCCATACCAAGAAATATCCGCCTTCACATGTTCAATGCGCGGATCGGAAAAAGGTGAGTTTTCGGGATCACGTTCCAAAAGAACAAGCGTTTCATTTTCTTGTATATGCGGAAGCATACCCAAAATCACCTCCTGGATATAGCGTCCAATTCCGCGTGTTTTTCCCGCGCCCATCATTCGGGCATCAATAACGATACGCATGTGAAAAACAGTATCCTATTCGATGGAAAAGAAGAAATACCCAAACTTTCTCGCGCCCTTGGCAAACGCTTCGTTTTCCGCTACCATGCGCCAACGGAAGATCTCATCTTTCGGGCTGTAGCGCAGTTGGCTAGCGCACTTGCTTTGGGAGCAAGGGGTCGTGGGTTCGAGCCCCACCAGCCCGACCATAAAAACCGATCCGGAAACGGGTCGGTTTTTGTTTCTGGACTTGCCAAATAGAAGAAAAACGCATAGGATAAGCCGCACAAATACAAATGCGGGTATCGTATAATGGTTTCTTATGTCAGCCTTCCAAGCTGAAGATGCGGGTTCGATTCCCGCTACCCGCTCCAGAATCAGACTTTCAGACAAAACACCGACTTTCTGGTGGGACGCGCTTCGCGCGTCCCACGCTCTCGGGTCTTCCGTATCTTTTTCTACAAAACTGGAGTGTCTTTACGACTTCACTCGAACCTATTTTATCAAAAATTCGTAATGATGACTA
>Ga0210033_1000017_pt1 | contig 124705 bp, 130 predicted proteins | sample CryGeymeta201501_FD_185465 | JGI IMG/M metagenome (GOLD analysis project Ga0210033, IMG submission 185465) | Groundwater microbial communities from Crystal Geyser aquifers in Utah, USA - Crystal Geyser metaG 2015-01 (SPAdes) (version 2) | ecosystem: Environmental > Aquatic > Deep subsurface >... | reverse complement strand
CATGATCAACCGTCGCCATTCCCACAGACCCCGCCCCGTTCCCTGTCCGCAGATTGCGTATTTGCATGACTACGTTATTACGCGGCGGGAAGTTGTTTTTTGTTGACAGAGTTAAACCATATCAACGGCTTTGTGGGTTCGCAGGCCGCTGTTGACAGGGCTGTCGAGCTGGCGCGCGCCACTAGCGGCGTGAAAAGCGTCACCAACGACATGCGCCTCAAGTAAGCGAGGGTTGAGCTCGGACCGTTGCGAACCGAACAGGCGCTGAATATTCAAGCCGCGCAGACCACCGGCTTTCCTGCGTACGTTTGCGTACAGACGGATCAGGCTCCACCGGATATGGTTTAAACCCATCCGTCTCGCACGGGTCATCCCCAGGCGAAACAACATGAACGAATACCGCCACCACGTATCGGGCTTTTTTGCCCACCGCAACGAAGCCGAAAGCACGCTCTCCACGCTGGTCGAACAAGGGCTGCCGCGCGAACGGCTGCATATCTTTACGGCCGACTCCACCTCGTCTTCCCCCGCGCTGGAAGCGAAGAGCGACGGCGTGCTGAAAGACGTATTGGTGGACGGTGCCATCGGAACTGCAGTGGGCACCGGCATCGGCGCGCTAGGAAGCGTGGCGCTGGCGGCGACGAGCGTGACGCTGTTCATCGCCAGCCCGTTGGTCGCGCCCCTGATGCTGCTCGGCTGGGGTGCGAGCCTCGGCGGTTTGATCGGGGCTGCGGCCGGCGCCACGGCAGGCGACGGAAACAAGGAAGGCTGGCTTTCCGATCTGGTCAGCGACGCCATCGCAAATGGCCATGTCGTGCTGGTGGCTGAGACCCGGACGGTGCAGGAAACGACGACGGCACGGGAAGTCATTCAGGCCTCGGTGGGCGAATACAAGGATATCAACGAGGTGTAAACGTGAGCGTCCGGTAAGCCTTCCGCCTGGAAATTCATCGCAGTCGATCTTCATTTTCATATCTCCTGCTGCACTTACGGCTTGCCTGATGCCGAGGACCGGGCGGAAACAAGATGCACTCTGTAACGAACTCCAATCCGTTCGTAGCGCACACAGGGCCGCGCATTGCTCTGTGCGCTGGCGTACAGCGCCGGGCATTGCGTGCTGGCAGTCTTTGCCGGACTTGGACAAGGAGGCGTGAAAATGATCGAGATCAAAATCCTGGGCATCGTCGGCAGTCTGCGCAAAGACTCCTACAACCATTTCGCGCTCAAGGCGGCGCAGGAGCTTTTGCCCGCCGGCGTGGCGCTCAACCTGATCGAACTGCATGGCATACCGCTGTTCAATCAGGATCTGGAAATGAAGATGCCGGCCGCCGTGGTTGAACTCAAACGCCGGATTCTGGCCGCCGATGCCATCCTGTTCGCCACGCCGGAATACAACTATTCGGTCTCCGGCGTGCTCAAGAACGCCATCGACTGGGCCTCACGGCCCTTCGGCGAAAGCGCCTGGACCGGCAAGCCGGCGGCGCTGATGGGCGCATCGCCCGGCAGCCTGGGTACGGCGCGCGCGCAATATCATCTGCGCCAGATCCTGGTCGCCTTCGACATGCCGCTGGTGAATCGGCCGGAAGTGATGATCGGCAATGCCGCCCAGAATTTCGCCCCGGACGGCAGGCTGACCGATGCAGCGACCAGGGAGCACATCGAGAAACTGCTGATAGCACTGGTGCAACTGGTGAAAACCCAGGCAGCGGGTAAAAACCTGACGGCGTAGGTTTCCAGGGTAGTTCTCCCCATGTACGCCAGCGCACCGACAGCGCGCATGCATGCGACCAGCCTCGCACATATCCGGCTTTCCCCGAATGCCGGTGCGCGACCGTCCATTCCGCCGGTCGGCTTGTAACGGAGAACGACATGATCAAAGCAGAACTCTCATCCCGCAGAAATGTGCTTCGCGGCGGACTGGCGGCAGCGTGCAGCCTGTTGATTCCGGCGACTTTGCTGGGCTGTAACGCCAAGCAAAGCGAACCCGCGACCAGCGCCGCGCCGGCCGAACCCGCCGCCCCGGCGACAGCGGCGACTCCTGGAAAAGTGACGCAAGCCAGCGTGCAGTATCAAGCGCAACCGAAGGGGGGCCTGAAGTGCGGCGAGTGCATGCATTTCAACGCCGAATCGAGCACCTGCAAGCTGGTCGACGGGCCGATCAGTCTCGATGGCTGGTGCAGCTTGTGGAGCAAGAAGACTTGAACCTATTGATCCGGCCTGAATATGTTTGAGGTCGTCACCCCGGAAGGCGGTTATCCGGGGCGGTAAGACGGCAACTTAAAACTTCACTTGGCCGAATCAATAGAAACCCAGGAGAACGACATGGATGCCATCATCAATTTCATCACGCAATACGCTTTCCTCCTCGGCATTCCGCTGATCTTCATCGGCATCGTGATCTGGGTTTTCCGCCCCGGCTCGAAAAAGCGCTACCAGGCCGATGCCAATCTGCCGTTCTACGGCGACAAGAAAAAGTAAGCAGCCTGCCATGCCCGCGCGCGCGACTAACCCCGCTGCCAGTCCGCAGATCGGCGCGCTTGCGCGCCTGGGGATGAGCGCGGCGGCGGTTTTCGAGCAAAGCGTGGCGCTGCTCGCTTTCATCGGCGAATGTGCGGCCGCGTTTGCCGGCTGGCTGGCGCACCCGGTGCGCATCCGCTGGCGGCCGATCCTGTTCAACATCCGCAGCGCCGGCTTCGATGCGTTGCCCATCGTCGGGCTGCTGGCGTTTTTGCTCGGCATCGTGGTCGCCTATCAGGGCGCGGATCAGCTCCGCCAATACGGCGCCAATATCTTCGTCGCCGATCTGGTGGGCTTGTCCATGCTGCGCGAGTTCGCACCGCTGATCACCGCCATCATCATCGCCGGCCGCTCGGGTTCGGCCTATGCCGCGCAGATTGGCGCGATGTCGGTCAGCGAAGAGATCGACGCCATGCGCACGCTGGGCATTGCGCCGCTGGACATGCTGGTGCTGCCGAAAATCATCGCGCTGTTGCTGGTGCTGCCGCTGCTGACCGTGTTCGCCGATGTGCTTGGCGTGTTCGGCGGCATGATCATGGCGCGCGCCCAACTGGATGTGGGTTTCCCCGAGTTTCTCGACCGTTTCACCAAGGCGGTCAGCGTCACCGCCTATCTGATTGGTATCTGCAAAGCGCCGGTGTTCGCCGGGATCATCGCCGTGGTCGGCTGTTTTCAGGGTTTCCGCGCCAAAGGCGGCGCTGACAGCGTCGGCCGCCAGACCACGCGCAGCGTGGTGCAGTCGATCTTTCTGGTGATCGTGGCGGACGCGCTGTTCTCGATTGCGTTCAGCGCGCTGGACCTCTGACATGAAAAACGGAATGGACACAAAAGCGGTGATCGAACTCAGCCAGGTATCGACCCGCTTCGGCGCGCATGTCGTGCATGACGGCATCGACCTGGAAGTGCATCGCGGCGAAATCTTCGCCTTGATCGGCGGCAGCGGCTCGGGAAAATCGACGCTGTTGCGCGAAATGATCCTGCTGCAAAAGCCGGACTCGGGTTCGATCCGCGTGCTCGGCGTCGATCTGGCAAACATCAGCGATGCCGACGCACTGGCGCTACGCCTGCGCTGGGGCGTGATGTTCCAGCACGGCGGCCTGTTCGGCGCGTTGACGGTAACGGAAAACATCGGCCTGCCGCTGCGCGAACATCGCGCGCAGGATGACCGAAAAATTGACCAGATTGCGGCCTCCAAGCTAGCCATGACCGGCCTCGAACCGGAAGTGGGCGCGCAATACCCGGCCGAACTCAGCGGCGGCATGCTGAAACGCGCCTCACTTGCGCGCGCCCTGGCGCTCGACCCGGAACTGCTGTTTCTCGATGAACCCACCGCCGGGCTGGACCCGGAAAGCGCCGGTGAAGTCGATCAATTGGTGCGCAAGCTGCGCGACCAGTTTGGACTTTGCATCGTCATGATCAGCCACGATCTCGACCTGTTGTGGCAGGTGGCCGACCGCGTCGCCGTGCTGGCGGACGGCAAGGTGCAAGGCGTCGGCTCGATGGCCGAACTGGCAGCAATGGACAACCCCGCCATCCGTAAATTCTTCGACGGCCCGCGCGGACGCATCGCGCAGGAACAAGCACAAGACAACACCCAGAGGCCCATAAGGAAACCAACGTGGAAACCAAAGTGAACTACGCCGTCGTCGGCGCGTTCGTCCTTTTCCTCGGCACTGTGCTGGTCGCTGCCGTGCTCTGGCTGGCATCGGGCGGCATGATGCAGAAAAAATACGACCCTTATCTGGCGGTGGAAAACGAATCGGTTGCCGGCCTTAACCCGAATGCGCCGGTCAAATACAACGGTGTCGATGTCGGCAAGGTCGAGAAAATCCGGCTTGATCCGCAGAACCCGGAACGGGTGATTCTGTTGTTCGCCATCGAGCGCGGCACGCCGGTCAAAACCGATACCGTGGCGATTCTGAAAACTCAGGGTCTGACCGGCATCACTTATGTCGAACTTAGCGGCGGCGCGCGAAATTCACCACCGCTGCGCAGCATCGCCGGCAACAAATACCCGGTGATCCGCACCCAGCCCTCGCTCAGCGCGCGCCTGGAGAATGTGTTGACCAGCGTGCTGGCCAAGCTGGACAGCACCTCGAACAACATCAACGCCATCCTCAGCGACGAAAACCAGGCCGCGTTCAAACACGCGCTGGCCGACATCGCCGGCGTGGCACACACCATCGCCCTGCGCAAAGAGGCGTTGGACGCCGGCATGACCGACGCGGCGCGCACCCTGAACAACACCGCGCACGCCTCGGCGCAGCTCGACCCAGTGATCAAGCGCATCGAGAGCAGCGCCGCAGCGGTCGAGAAAATGGGCAACGAAGTCGCTCTGGCCGGCAAGACGGTCAATTCGATCAGTGCTGACGTAAAACGCTTTACGGCGGAAACGATGCCCGAACTGGAACGCCTGCTGGGCGAACTCAGCGTGCTTTCCACCTCGTTGCGGCGGCTAACCGAGCAAACCGAACGCAATCCCTCCAGCCTGTTGTTCGGCCGCAGACCGGCTCCGGAAGGGCCGGGCGAGAGTGCGAAATGAGCTCGAAAGGAGCGCAAAAACCATGAACCCGATAATGTGCACAAGCCGACTTGTCGCCGCCGGCCTGATCCTGGCGCTGGCCGCCGGGTGCAGCGTATTACGTCCGAAAGCGGCTGCACAGCCTGTCTACTATTCGCTCGACAGCGGCAGAATCGAAGCCCGAAACGATGCGACCTTGCCGCCGACCTTGCCACCAACGGCGCTGACGCTGATCGTCAATCCACCGCATGCCGCGTCCGGCTTCGACAGCCAGCGCATCCTCTATGTGCGCACCGATCACCAGCTTGAATATTTCGCGCACAGCGAATGGGTCGATACTCCGGCGCGCATGCTGGCGCCGCTCATCGTCAGCGCTGTAGAACGCAGCGGCGCGTATCGCGCGGTGGTGCTGACGCCGAGCGCTGCGGCCGGCGATCTGCGGCTGGATAGCGAGATCGTGCGTTTGCAGCATGAGTTTGGTGGCAAACCCGGTGGTCAACCCAGCGCCGGCGCACAGAGCCGGGTGCGTTTCACGCTGCGCGCCTATCTGGTGGACAACTCGACGCGCAGGGTGCTGGCCTGGCGCGAGTTTGACACCACCGAACCCAGCACCAGCGAAGACCCCTACGGTGGCGTTATCGCCGCCAATCGCGCGGTGCAGAAGGTGTTGCAACAACTGGCGCTGTTTTCAGCGGAAACGGCGCGGCAGCGTAAGTAGGGCGGAAAAGCGGCTTTATCGCGCCTTCCGCCGATTGCCGTCCAACCTCGCCAAAAGCTGGCGGAAGGCGCCGGCTTTTCCGCCCTACATCGTGCGGCTAACGCGACAAAGCCCGGGCATCGCGCACCAGTTGCCCGCAATCGCTGTCGCTGCCCGGGCCGGCATCAATCAACGGGATCAGCGCAAGCACAGGGTTGACCATGCCCAGCGCAATTGCGCCGAACACGCGCGCGGTCATTCGCGCTTTGTCGACCTTGACCGCGGGCCGGGCGAAGCTGCCGCGAATGTGGATCGGACTGCGCAAGGCGAGCGGACTGGTGTTCTTGGTTTTCTGTCTGAGCGTCAGGTTCAGCTTCTCCTGCCCAAGATCGATGCTGCCGGTGCCGAACAGGGTGGTGACTTCGGTGTCGAACACCAGCGCATCGGCCTGCATCACGCCCTGCTTCACGGCAAAGTCGGCGACGCCGCAGCGCAGCTTGATCAGTTTGTCGCCGGTGACTTTCAGTTGCAGCATTTCCCACAGATGCAAGCCGGCTTTTTCCATCATCAACTGGCTGATCTCGCCCCGGGCGACGACCAGACCCACCTTGCCATCGGCGTTCGCCAGCATGCTGCGCACCGAGTTGCCGCGCCCCGTCAACTCGAACTCACCGTTGATCTGGCCGATGCTGTTCCGGTTCAGCTTGATGGTTGGAAACAACTTGGCGACCTGGATTTTTCTTGCGTTGATCCGGGCCTGCGCCTGGATCGGATTCTGGCGCCCATCGAGTGAAATCATGGCCTGGAGATGACCGCCGGCCAGGCCGAAATCGAGCGGGTCGAGGGTCAGCAGAGAATCGCGCAGGCTGAGATGGGTCATCAGGTTTTCCAGCGGCAGGCCCTTGGCGTGGCGGAAGGTGCGAGCGTGCAGGGTCACTTCCGCATCAATGCTGTTCCAGCGCTCGGTCTTGAACGGCAGATCGGGCAGCACGCGCACACTCGCCGGCGTCGCTTTCTGCGCGGCTTGCTCTTTGCCCGGTCGCAGCCCGATCAGGGGGCCGAGATCGGCGAAATCGAACAGATTGGAAACCAGATCGCCTTGCATGGCCCGGCGCTTGCCACCGGTGTCGACCTGGAACGTGCCGGCGATGTCACTGGCACCGATGCGGCCGCTGAATTTTTCGTAACGCCATTGTTGCTTGCTGTGCACGACATGGCCGTGGGTGACGTAGGCGCGGGTTTCCGGAAAGGCGATGCCGAGCAGCGGATAGAGCTGCGCCAGGCTGTCGCCGCGCAGGGCGAGTTGCATGTCCATCGCGGTAAATTTGAGCAGGCTGGTAATGCTGCCTTCGGCTTTCACCACGGTGCGGCCGACCGTGAGAGCGGCCTTGATCGGATACGGCGTTGTTTCGTCGCGCAGGCCCAGCACCGGCCCGCCGTTGCCTTGCGCCTTGAACGGCAGACCCTTGTATTGGCCCTGCGCGGTGAAGGCCAGTTCAGCTTTGCCGGGCTGCGTGTCGGCGGTCGAGAGTGCCGCCCGGATGCGGGTTTTGCGTGCGACATCGTCATAGCCCAGCTTGCCCTGATCGAGCATCAGCCGGTCGATCCGGATGCGTGCCGATTCGTCCTGCTGTTTGCGGTCGAGCAGCCAGTTCTTGCGACCGTCGCGGCTTTGCTCCAGGAAGATCACCGGGCGTTTCAGGCGCACTTCGGGGAACACCGGGTTACGCTGCAACAGTTGCGGCAAGTCGATGCTGACTTCTGCCGCGTCGGCGCTGACCATCTGCTTTTCCGTGGCCCAGAGCGGATTCGCGAAGCTCACCGCACCGGAGCGAATACGCGGCAGCGGCCAGGCGAGATCGACCTCGATTTCGCCGTCGATCACCAGGACGCGCCCGGTTTTCTCCAACGTCACGCGCTCGATCGGCGCGCGCAGCCAGTTCCAGCCGAAGACGGCGACGAACAACACGGCCAGCACGACAGGCGCGAGCAGGCTGCCGCCGATCCATTTGAGCCAACGCAACGCTGCGTGCTTTCGAGACGGAACCACTTGCGGGCTAGAAAAAGAGATACACGGTCACCAGCACAAAAACGGGTACGCCGAAAAGCCAAGCTACAAGGTATTTGCCCATGACGCGTGCTCCAGTTAAGTTCAAGGAGTCACGATGCATTGGAAGCCGCCGCGATTCCGTTCGCTAGCGCACGCAGGTAGAGATTCATCAACGGTGTGACCGAAATGCCGTGTACGACTATGGAGACCGCGACCACGGTCAAGGTGAGCGCAACAATCTCCCCCGCCAGGCTGCGTTGCAAACCGTGATTGATTGGGTACATCAAGTAGTAGATCGGGCCAATGCCGCGAATGCCGAACCAGGCAATCAGCCGGCCCTGATCGCGCGAGACCGACGCGCCGCGCAGGCCCAGCCAGACCGACAACGGGCGCACCACCACGAACAAAAGCGGCACAAACCAGAGCGCGCCGTCTGGCAGCCAAGTGAATGGCAACATGGCGCCGATCACCAGCACCACCGCCACTTCGGCGATGCGCTCCAGTTGTTCGTTGAAGCCGCGCACCTCCTGCATCATGAACGCGCTGGCGAAATCCGAATCGGTGGCCAGCGCTTCCTTCGCCTGGCTGCTTTGCAGTCCGCTTTCGAGAACGGCCGAACTCGCTTCTTCACGCGGCTGTTCCTTCACCCGCTGCAAAGCCAGACTGGCGGCGAACAAGGAAATCAGCACCGCGACTTCCGCGACGCTTTCCAGCGTGGCCGCCCAGGTCAGCGGGTCGGGCGACAGCAACCCGCATCCGGCGGGACCGAGGCCGAAGCCGAAGCCGAAAGCCAGATAAGGCAGCCGCCGTAGCGCCGTGCCCGATAACGCCATGGTGATCAGCAGCGCGCCGATGATCAGCGCCCAGATGGCAAAAAACATGAGTACCACCTGATTGAAAATGCACAACGTCAGCGCGGAAGGCCCTCAATCCGCATGGCCGCTGAACCTCTCAGCCAAAGGTACACAGGTTCTGTCACGGGTTATGTGCGCCAGCAGACTGACCGAATGCGTCGATTGCCCTGACGCTGTGGCAACGGAGCCGACTGGCTGCGTAATGCGAGGGAGAGATCATGACGGAATACCGCTTGCTGACCATCTGGCGCATCGAAGCGCCGCTGGCAGCGGTGTACGCAGCGATCCATGATTCCCCGCACTGGCCGGACTGGTGGCCGGGCGTCAGGAAGGTGGAACTGGTGACAACCGGCGACGCCGACGGCATCGACAGCGTGCTGCGCTATTTCCTGCATGGCCGCCTGCCTTACCGGATGGCGTTCGTGGTACGCGCCACCCGCATCGAAAAATGGGTTGCCATAGAAGGCACCGTGCAGGGCGACCTGGCTGGCATCGGCCGCTGGCGCTTCTCCCGTCAGGGCGAGGTCAGCATCGTCGAATACGAATGGCATGTGCTGGGTACGCGCTGGTGGATGAACCTGATCGCACCGTTTGCCCGTCCGATGTTCATCCGCAACCACGGCATCGTCATGCGGCAAGGCGCGGAAGGTCTGGCGCGCCTGCTCGGCGCGAGACTGGTGAGCGAGGAGAACGTCGACCTGATGGCGCAGGCCTGATCCTGGACCCTCAGGTGACCGCCGACAGCGTTACCGGCTCGGCCGCCACGGCCCAGACCGAAAATTCCGCCAACCGCTTTTGCCCGACGCCGGTCGCCCCCTTACCCAGATACAAGGCCCAGGCCCAATCAGGTTCGAACAGGCTGCTGGTGGACGACCAGTAAATGTCCTGCACATCGGCGAATGGATGCCCGGATGGCAAGGCCGGGCTGTGCGTGGCGCAATCCACCAGCGCTTCCAGTTCGTTGATTGTGGGCAACCGCCAGTCGTTTTCCGCATCTTTCTGGTTCAACTCGGCCACCGCAGCCAATGCCACCCGCCAGACCACCGGTTGCGCAGTGAGGTTTGCGCTGCGCCGCCAGAGCAGGCCGGTGAGGCGGTCCAGTACGCCGGCAGGCAGCATTTCGAAGCGGGGTTCGGGCCATACGCCGCCGTAACGCAACTCGCCGTCCTGGCCGGAACCGGCGCAAGCAATGACTCTGCCGGCCGCGTCGTAGCACAAACCTTGGCCAGTGCGCGGCAGCACGTTCAGGCCCGCGCCGCGCACCGGCCAGAGCATGAAGGATTGATCTTTGCCGCCGTAAAACATGCGCGCACCATCGAACGCCACATACCAGGCATGCGCCGGGCTGATGGCCGCCGTCGTTGCGGTCCAGTACCAGCCGTTGAACACATTGATGAACGGGTGCCGCTCGGGCAGGGCGGGCAATCTGGTTTGCAGACTGAGCAAACTGCGCAATTCGCGGCGATTGGGCAGGCGCCAATCGCGCCGGCCGAAACGCTGCTCGCGATTCATGGTCGCGACGAAATCCAGTGCTTCCTGCCAGGTGAGTGGAAATTCTGCGAGATTGGCACTGCGACACCACATCAAGCCGGTCAGCCGGTCCATGACCACGTCGTCGCTCACCTCGAATCGCGGTTCCGGCCAGGATGTGCCAACGGCAAATGAGGCGTCCTGACCGGAACCTTCGCATGGAACCTCACGTCCATCGTCGCCATGGCAGGTGCGTTGGCCGGTATCCAGATAATGCCGAGAGGTCATGATTGCTCCAGGGAACCGGGCGGATTGCCCACTACCTCCAGCAACATCCACAGGGTCGCCCTCCCGGTCACCGATAACCACGGGCTCCCTTGATCTATTCCGTCGCTTTGCCGTCAAAGCACTCGTTTTTGGCCTCCTCGACTCTGGGTTGGTGAGGTTCCCCCATGACGGAGCTGTTAAGCCAGCTTCACATGTGCCTGGCGCACTGAATCTTGTGCTGAGCGTGGAACCTCATCGGCTCTTGCGGGAGGGCGCCGGAATCACTGACGGCTTGAATCGGAATGGCCGCACGTTTGCCTCGGAACATGCCACTCTGAAGCGAAAACGAACGCCAGCCTACGCGTGAACCCCGCTCACAGCACCATGACCAGCCGTTCCACCAGGTAGACCAGCATGATCAGCAGAATCAACGCGAGGCCGCCTTTCAGGCCGAGGCCGGCGAAACGCAGCCAGCGCGGGTCGCGACTGATGGCGTAGCCGAGCAGGCTGATCACCAGAAAGATGCCAATCAGAATCAGGAGGAGGCGGATACCCAGCATCAGATCGACAGAGGATGCAGGTTGAGCAGACTCTGGGGCACGGCGGCGTCCTTGAACTCCGCCCATTCCCAAGCCGTGGCGTCCGCCAGCAAGGCGCGTAGCAGTTTGTTGTTGAGGCCATGGCCGGATTTGTAGGCTGCGAATGCGCCCAGGATGGGGTGCCCGGTCAGGTAGAGGTCGCCCACCGCATCCAACACCTTGTGCTTCACGAACTCATCGACATAGCGCAGGCCGTCGCTGTTGAGCACACGGAACTCGTCCATGACGATGGCGTTGTCCAGGGTGCCTCCCAGAGCCAGGCCATGGCTGCGCAAATATTCCACTTCCCGCATGAAGCCGAACGTGCGCGCCCGGCTCACTTCCTGGACGTAGGACTGGCGCGCGAAGTCCAGCTTGATTTCGTGCGCGGAATGTTTGAACACGGGGTGATCGAAGTCGATGCGGAAGGCCAGGGTATAGCCCTCATGCGGGGTGACCTCGGCCCATTTGCCAGTGTCTTCCACGCGCACCGGGTGCTTCACCCGGATGAACCGCTTGGCGGCATGCTGAACCTCGATACCGGTGGATTGCAGCAGATACACGAAGGGGGCCGCAGAGCCGTCCAGGATGGGTACTTCCGGGCCATCGAGGTCGATGTAGAGGTTGTCGATGCCCAACCCGGCCAGCGCCGACATCAGATGTTCGACGGTCGCCACGCGGGCGCCGTTGCCTTCCAGCGCGGAACACAGGCGGGTATCAACGACCGCTTCCGGCGACACGCGAAATTCACGCGGTTCGTCCAGGTCGGTGCGGCGAAACCAGATGCCGCTGCCGGGCGCCGCCGGGCGCAGGGTCAGATTGACCCGTTCGCCCGTATGCAGGCCGACGCCGGTGGCGCGTACCAGGGATTTGATGGTTCTTTGGCGGATCATGGTGGCGTAATGCTTTGACCGAAGCAGGGATGCCGAATGGTATCCCGGCGAGGCGGAAGGGATGGCGCCAGGCCGGGATAATCATCAAATAAAACAAGGATTTGTGGCACACCTGCCGTACCCAAAGCGGCCTCAGTCCGCTTGCTTGCGCAGGAAGGCCGGGATGTCCAGCTTGTCGATACCCGCTGACTGCGCGACTTCCACCGCGGCCTGGCTGCTGCGGCGGTTGCGGATGACGGTGGGCGTGTCGATGTCGCTTTCATAAGGGTTGCTGAACGGGCGCGGGTTGTCGGTACCGGTGGCCTGCATCACCATCGGTTCGACGATGCGGATCTCCGGCTTCCTGGTGGCTTTCACCGGGTTTCCCAGGCCGGTCGCCACCATGGTCACGCGCAGGCCATCGCCCATGGTGTCGTCCAGCGCGGTGCCGACGATCACGGTGGCTTCCTCGGCGGCGAAGCCCTGGATAGTGTTCATCACCTCGTAGTACTCGTCCAGGGTCAGGCTGTCGTTGGAGGTGATGTTCACCAGCACGCCGCGCGCGCCCTTGAGATCCACGTTTTCAAGCAACGGGCTGGCGACCGCTTGCTCGGCCGCGACGCGAGCACGGTCTTCGCCCTCGGCCAGGGCGGAACCCATCATGGCCATGCCGACTTCGCTCATCACCGTCTTCACGTCGGCGAAGTCGACGTTGATCATGCCCGGGTTGCTGATGATTTCGGCGATGCCGGACACCGCGCTGTGCAGCACTTCGTTGGCGGCGATGAAAGCCTCGGTCAGCTTGGTGCCGCCGCCCAGCACCTGGATCAGCTTCTCGTTGGGGATCACGATCAGGCTGTCGACATGTTCGGACAGGGCTTTCAGGCCCTGTTCGGCGGAACGCATGCGCTTGTTCTGCTCGAACACGAAAGGCTTGGTCACCACGGCCACCGCCAGGATACCCAGGTCTTTCGCCACTTCCGCCACCACCGGCGCGGCGCCGGTGCCGGTGCCGCCGCCCATGCCGGCGGCGATGAACAGCATGTCGGCACCGTCGATCAGGGCCGCAATGCGCTCCTTGTCTTCCAGGGCCGCCTCTTTGCCCACTTCCCACTTGCCGCCGGCGCCAAGGCCCTTGGTGGCCGAGTTGCCGATCTGCAATTGCACCGGTGCGCGGTTACGCCGCAATGCCTGGGCATCGGTATTGATGGTGATGAACTCCACCCCGGTCATGCCACGGCCGATCATGTGATCCACGGCGTTGCCACCGCATCCGCCCACGCCGATGACCTTGATCACGGCTTCCTGGGTATTCAGGTCTTCCAGTTCGAACAACATGTTGCGTCCCTCCTACGGTGACTTACACAAAAAACGGTCGGGTGGGCGCGGCCCACCTTTCCGAATCAGAAATTCTGTTGAAACCACGACTTCATTCTTTCCAGAATCTGTTTGAAGCTCGCACCCTGGATGCGCGCCGCCTGGTCGCTCTCGTGCTTCTCCAGGCCCGTCAGCAGGAGGCCGACGCTGGTGGCGAAGCGCGGGTTCTTCACCCGCTCGGAGAAACCGCCGATATAGTCCGGCACGCCGATACGCACCGGCATGTGGAACACCTCCTCGGCCAGCTCCACCATGCCGCGCATCTGGCTGGTGCCGCCGGTGAGGACGATGCCGGAGGAGATCTGCTCCTCGAAACCGGAACGCCGCAGTTCCGCCTGCACCAGGCTGTAAAGTTCCTCGGCGCGCGGCTCGATCACTTCCGAGAGCAACTGCTTGGAGAGCATCCTTGGGCCGCGTTCGCCGATGCCCGGCACCTCGATCATTTCCTTGGGATCGGCCAACTGGCGCAGCGCGATGCCGTGCTGAATCTTCAAGTCTTCCGCCTCGCGCGTCGGGGTGCGCAGGGTCATGGCGATGTCGTTGGTGATCTGGTCACCGGCGATGGGGATCACCGCCACATGCTGGATGGCGCCGCGCGTGTAGACGGCGATGTCGGTGGTGCCGCCGCCGATGTCGACCAGACAGACGCCCAGGTCTTTCTCGTCGTCGTTCAGCACCGCCTTGCTGGAGGCCAGGGGTTGCAGCACCAAATCCTCCACTTCCAGTCCGCAGCGGCGCACACACTTGACGATGTTCTGGGCGGCGGAAACGGCGCCGGTGACGATGTGCACCTTCACTTCCAGGCGCACGCCGGACATGCCCAGCGGTTCGCGCACGCCGTCCTGGCCATCGATGATGTATTCCTGTGGCAGCACGTGCAGCACCTGCTGATCGGCCGGGATGTTGAGGGCGCGGGCGATCTCGATCACTCGGTCCTTGTCTGACTGGCTCACCTCGCGGTCGCGGATCGGCAACATGCCACTGGAGTTCTGCGCCTTGATATGGCTGCCGGCGATGCCCGTGTAGACCTGGGTAATCTTGCAGTTGGCCATCAGTTCGGCTTCTTCCAGGGCGCGCTGAATCGCCGCGACGGTCGCCTCGATGTCCACCACCACTCCCTTTTTCAGGCCGCGCGAGGGTGCCGATCCCATGCCGATGATGTTGATGCCGCCCTCCGGCAGCGCCTCCGCCACCAGGGCGACGATCTTCGACGTACCGATGTCGAGGCCGACGATCAAATCCTTGTTTTCACGAATCTTGCTCATGCCTTGCCTACGTCCTTAGCCATTTTTCGGCCCGTGAATGGGCCTCCCACCGTGCCGCCCCTCACTTGCGCCGCAAACCCATTGGGATAGCGCATGTCGGCGCGGGCGATGGGCCCCAGGGTCGCCACCGCTTGCGGGTAGAAGCGGGCGAAACGCGCGAGCCGCTCGAAGAGGTGCTCGCGCCCCAGTTCCACCAGAACGCCGCCGTTGCCACCGCTGTTGCCACCGCTGTTGCCAACCTCGTTGCCATGCAGGCGCACCCGCCACGATTGCCGCGCCGTCACCACGATCTGTTCCACCCGCAGGCCGAGCGGCCGCGCCTGCGCCACGAACTCGCCATAGCGGCGCGCGGTCTCGCGCTCGGTGCCTTCCGGGGCATAGAGGCGCGGCAAGCCGAGGTAGCGCTCTAGTGCCGCCACCGTGAACACCTCGCCGCGCGTATTAAGCAGAGCGCGGTCGTTCCAGGCCGCCGCCGCCCGATGTTCTTCCAGCACGATGGCCATGCGTCCCGGCCAGACCCGGCGAACCTCCGCGTGCCGCACCCAGGGCAGGCGTTCGAACTCGGCGCGAACCGCCTTCAGGTCGAGCGTGAAGAAGCCACCGCGCAGCTTGGCCAAGGCGTCATGCGCCGCCAAGCGGGTTTCCTCGTGGCTGGCGCCATTCACGCTCACTTGCCAGAACGGCGCCAAGCGCTCCGCTGCCGAACGTCCCACTGTCCACAGGGAGAACAACAGGGTGGCGAGCAAAATCAGGCGGGTCAGGCGGTTGAGGGCGGTGGGGTCATTCCACATGGGCCAACTCCAGGATGCGTAGACACAGATCAGGAAATTCCAGGCCGGCCACGCGCGCCGCCATGGGTACCAGGCTGTGATTGGTCATGCCCGGCGCGGAATTGGCTTCCAGCAGGAAAGGCCGCCCCGCCGCGTCAAGCAGGAAATCCACCCGCGCCCAGCCGCGACAGCCCAGCGCCCGGAAGCCACGCAATGCGAGATCGCGCATTTCTGTTTCCGCCACGTCGGATAAGCCGCTCGGGCAGAGATAACGGGTGTCGTCGCGAAAGTATTTCGCTTCGTAGTCGTAGAACTCGGTAGCGGGGACGATGCGGATCGACGGCAAGGCCCTCAGTTGGCTGCCCTCGCCCAGCACCGCCACGGTGAACTCGCCGCCGCTCATGGCCTGTTCCGCCAACACCAGATCGTCGTGGCGCGCCGCCTCGCGAAAGGCGGCGGGCAGATCGGTGGCCTGTTTCACCTTGATCACGCCGATGCTGGAACCTTCGCGCGCCGGCTTCACGAACAGGGGCAGGTCCAGGCGCGCGGCCACCGCCGTGAAATCGCTGGTTTCCGTCAGCAGCGCATAGTCCGGAATCGGCAGTCCGGCGGCCTGCCAGAGTAGCTTGCTGCGCCACTTGTCCATCGCCAGCGCGGAAGCCAGCACGCCACTGCCGGTGTAAGGAATGCGCATCAGGGTCAGCGCGCCTTGCAGGGTGCCATCCTCGCCGCCGCGGCCATGCAGGGCGATGAACACGCGCTGGAAGCCCTCATTCCGCAAGTCCTCCAGCGGCCGCGCGGCCGGGTCGAAGGCCAATGCATCGACCCCCCGGCTTTGCAGCGCGGCCAGCACGGCGGCACCGCTTTTGAGCGAGACCTCGCGCTCGGCGGAGGCGCCACCGAACATCACCGCGACTTTGCCGAAATTTGTCATTGCCCTTCTCCTGCTACACGTTCCCCCAGAATCCGCACTTCCCGGATCAGTTCGACGCCGTTTTTCTCTTTCACTTTCTCCCGCACCCGTTCGATCAGGGTTTCGATGTCGCTCGCCGTGGCATGGCCCAGGTTGACAATGAAATTGGCATGTTTTTGCGACACTTGGGCATCGCCCTCGCGGGCGCCTTTCAGGCCGCAGGAATCGATCAAGCGCGCGGCGTAATCGCCCGGCGGGTTGCGGAACACCGAGCCGGCGTTGGGCAGGTCGAGCGGCTGGCTAGCGACACGACGTTCCAGCAGGCGTTTGATTTCCGCGCGCCCGGCCTCGCCATCGCCTTTCGGGAACAGGAACCAGGCGGCCAGGAACCATTCCTCGCGCCGCTCGGCGGCATCGACATGGCGGTAAGCCACACGGAATTCGCGCGGTGAGCGTTTATGGGTGTTGCCCCGCGCATCCACGGTCAGTACCTGCGAGACCGTGGACCAGGTTTCCTGGCCGTAGCAACCCGCGTTCATCGCCAGGGCGCCCCCCACCGTGCCGGGAATGCCGGCGAGAAATTCCGCGCCGGTAAGATTGTGGTTGGCGGCGAAACGCGCCACCTTGGGACTGGCCACGCCGGCCTCGGCATAAACCACGCCGAAACGCGGTTCCGCATGGCCCGGCCGGCACGCCATCCGGCGCTCCTCGACACGCAACTGTTTCAACGCGCCATGCAGATGAATCACCGTGCCCGGCAGGCCGCCGTCTCGCACCAGCAGATTGCTGCCGAGGCCGATGAAATGGATCGGCTCGCCTTTTGGCAGGGACTTCAGGAAGGCGCACAAGTCATCCAGGTCGGCCGGCGTATAGAGCCGCTCGGCGCTGCCGCCCGCGCGCCAACTGGTAAAGCGGCGCATGTCGGCCGCCCGTTCCAGAGTTCCGCGCAAAGTGCTCATGCGGGCTGTCCCATTCCGGCCAGCTTCCCTGCCACCTGGCCGATGGAACCGGCGCCCATGGTTAGCACCACGTCGCCGTCGCGCACGAAATCGGCCAGGGCGGCGGGCAGATCATTCACGTCTTCCACAAACACCGGTTCCACGCGGCCGGCCACGCGCAAGGCACGAGAGAGGGCGCGGCCATCGGCGGCGACGATGGCTTGTTCTCCCGCGGCATAAACCTCGGTGAGCAGCACGGCATCGGCCCGCGACAGCACCCGCACGAAGTCCTCGAACAGGTCACGGGTGCGGGTATAGCGGTGCGGCTGGAACGCCAGCACCAGACGGCGGCCGGGGAAGGCGCCGCGCGTGGCGTCAAGGGTGGCCCGCATTTCCACCGGGTGATGGCCGTAGTCGTCAATCAGGGTGAAACGGCGCTTTGCCCCGGTTTTCCCGCCGGCGGGCAAGGTGATCTCTCCATAGCGCTGGAAGCGCCGCCCCACCCCGCTGAAATTAGCCAGCGCGCGTTGTAGCGCGGCATCCGGCACTTGCAGCTCCCAGGCCACGGCGACCGCCGCCAGGGCATTGAGCACGTTGTGCTGGCCTGGCAGGTTAAGGGTGATGTCCACTGGCGAGCGCACCCCATTGCGCAGGGCGGTAAAGGCCATGCGGCCGTTCTCGGCACGAATATTCACCGCCTGGATGGTGCAGTCTTCGCCCGTGCCGTAAGTCATCACCGGCTTGTCGATGCGCGGCAGCAGAGCGCGCACGACGGGATCGTCAGCGCACAGGATGGCCATACCCCAGAACGGCAGGCGATGGAGGAATTCGACGAAGGCCGACTTCAGGCGCTCGAAGTCATGGCCATACGTTTCCATGTGGTCGGCGTCGATGTTGGTGACAATGGACACCACCGGGGACAGATGCAGGAACGAGGCATCCGATTCGTCGGCTTCCGCCACCAGCCATTTGCCTTGCCCCAAGCGCGCGTTGCCGCCAGCCGCCGGGCCGTCCCAAGGCTGGCGTGCCGCCCCCTCGGGGGGCAGCGTAGCGTGGGGGCTGTTCACGCCAGCCGCCGGGCCGTCCCAAGGCTGGCGTGTTGCCCCCTCGGGGGGCAGCGTAGCGTGGGGGCTGTTCACGCCAGCCGCCAAGAGCTTGCCACCGATCACGAAAGTGGGGTCCAGCCCGGCCTCGCCCAGCACGCTGGCGATCAGGCTGGTGGTGGTGGTCTTGCCGTGGGTGCCGGCGATGGCGATGCCCTGTTTGAAACGCATCAACTCGGCCAGCATCATGGCGCGCGCCACCACCGGAATGTGCGCCGCGCGCGCGGCTTGCACCTCCGGGTTGTCTTCCTTGATGGCGCTGGAAATCACCAGGACACTGGCGCCCGCGATGTGCTCGGCGGCATGGCCCTGAAACACGGTCGCGCCCATGTCGGCCAGCCGCTGGGTGGCCGCGTTGCTGGCGCCATCGCTGCCGGAAACCTGGTAGCCCAGATTGACCAGTACCTCGGCGATACCGCTCATGCCGGCGCCGCCGATGCCGACGAAGTGGATGCGGTTGACCTTATGCTTCACGGCCCACTCCGATCAGACTGCAGCGGTCATCGGCGGCCCGCGCCACTCGTGGCCGGTCGCACCTGCCGCCAGGCGGCAGGCACTGCTCCCTGCTCGTGGCGACTCCGCCTTTGCCGACGAAGTGGATGCGGTTGACCTTGTATTTCATTTCCCCAACTCCTTGACGACTTCCGCCACCCGCGAAGTCGCATCCGGCTTCGCCAGCGCGCGCGCTTTCATCGCGTGGCCGAGCAGTTCCTCGCGGGTGAGTCCACTTAGCCACGCGGCCAGCTTTTCCGGGCCGAGGTTCTGCTGCTGCATCAGCCAGGCCGCGCCCTGATCGGCGAGGAAGGCGGCGTTGGCGGTCTGATGGTCGTCCACCGCGAACGGGAACGGCACGAACAGCGCGGCCAGACCGGCGGCCGCGATTTCCGCAACCGTCAAAGCACCGGCGCGGCAGATCACCACGTCCGCCCAGGCGTAGGCGGCGGCCATGTCGTCGATGAAGGCGAGCGGTTCGGCCACGACCCCCGCGTCGGCATAGTTGCGCTTGAGCACTTCCAGGTGCCGCGCGCCGGACTGGTGGCGCACCACGGGGCGCCGCGCCACCGGCAGCAACTTCAACGCTTGCGGAATCATCTGATTCAGCGCCGCCGCCCCCAGCGAACCGCCGATCACCAGCAAACGCAGCGGGCCTTCGCGCCCGCCCAGACGTTGTTCCGGTGCCGGCAAGGCAGCGATCTCGGGACGCACCGGGTTGCCGACCCATTCTTCGTTGGAAGAAAGCGGGATGGCGAGAGGCAAACCCAGCAGCACGCGGTCGGCGAGGCGCGCCAGGATTTTGTTGGTCAACCCGGCGATGGCGTTCTGTTCGTGGATCACCAGCGGCTTGTTCAGTAGCACAGCCATCATGCCGCCTGGGAAGGCGACATAGCCGCCCAGCCCCAAGGCGACATCGGGGCGCTCGCGGAAGATCGCTCGCGCCGCCTGCCAGAAAGCGATCAGCAGGTTGAATGGCAGCAGCAGTTTGGTGGCCAGCCCCTTGCCACGCACCCCGGCCACTTTCACCCAGGCCATCTCGAAACCCCTGGCCACCGCCAGCTTCGCTTCCATGCCGGCATGGGTACCCAGCCACACCACGCGCCAACCGTCGCCGCGCAGGGCTTCCGCCACCGCCAGCGCGGGCATCACATGGCCGCCGGTGCCCCCGGCCATGACGAGTGCGGTGCGTGAATGGCGAGCAGCACATGCCTTGCCTCCCGCGACTCGCGACTCGCTACTCATGCTTTCTTCCCCTTCATCAGGCAGCGGTTCTCGTAATCCACCCGCAGCAACAGTGCCAGCGCCAGGCAATTGGCGACGATGCCGGAGCCGCCGTAGCTCATCAACGGCAGGGTGAGGCCTTTGGTGGGTAGCAGTCCCAGGTTGACGCCCATGTTGATGAACGATTGCAGGCCGATCCAGACACCGACGCCTTGCGCCACCAGGGCGGCGTAATTGCGCCCCATCAAGCTGGCCTGCCAGCCGATCGAGAAGGCGCGCCAGGTCAGCCAGGCGAACAGGCCGATCACCGCGAGCACGCCGAGCAACCCCAGCTCCTCGCCGATCACCGCGAGCAGGAAGTCGGTATAAGACTCGGGCAGGTAAAACAGCTTGCCGACGCTGTCGCCGAGACCAACCCCCATGATCTCGCCGCGGCCCAGGGCGATCAGGGCGTTGGACAGTTGATAGCCGGCGCCGTAGGGGTCATCGAAGGGGTAGAAATAGCTGGTAACCCGCGCCATGCGGTAGGGCGACAGCACCACCATGAGCACGAAACCGACCATCAGGAGGCCGAACAGGCCGAAGAACAGACGGGCATTGAAGCCGCCCAGGAACAGCAAGGCCAGGGCGATGGCGAAGATCACCACGAGCGCGCCGAAGTCGGGTTCCACCAGCAATAAACCGCCCACTCCCAGCATCACCAGGAACATCGGCAGGAAGCCTCTGGCCAGGTTCTGCATTTGCGCCGCCCGGCGCACGGTGTAGTCGGCCGCGTAGAGAATGGTGGCGAACTTTATGAACTCGGAGGGCTGAAAATTGCCCAGCGGCCCCAGCGGAATCCAGCGCCGGCTGCCGTTCACTTCCTTGCCGATGAAGGGGATCAGCACCAGCAGCAGTAGCACCGCCCCGGCGATGAACAGGCTCGGTGACAGTTTCTGCCAGAGCGGCGTCGGCACCTGGAAGGCGGCATAACCCGCGGCCAGGCCGATGACCATGTATACGCTATGGCGCACCAGATAATAGGTGTGCTCGTGCGCGGCGGAGCGGGCTTCGGCCACGCTGGACGATGCCGAGAACACCATCACCAGGCCAATCATCAGGAGGCCGGTGGCGGCAAACACCAGGCCCCAGTCATAAGGGGTCAGCGCGGTGCGCTTGAGCGCCGCGTTATGAAACATGCTGTTTACTCCGGCGATCCCGTTGCCGCCGCTCTTCGCTCAGGATCGCTGCGCTGCGGAAGCGCCGTTCCTGCTGGCGGCGGCTCTCGCCACGCAGAACCTTCAGTACTTCCACGGCGCCGATGAAAACCTCGGCACGATGTTCATAGTTGCGGAACATGTCCCAACTGGCACAAGCCGGCGACAGCAGTACCGCGTCACCCGACTTCGTTAGCTGGAAGGCCTGATTCACGGCCTCCTCCATGCTTTCCGCGCGATAGACCGGGCAGGCGCCGGCAATGGCTTGTTCGATCAGTGGCCCATCGCGGCCAATCTGCACCACGGCGCGGGTGTTTTTCACGGCCTCCTTCAGCGGCGAGAAATCCTGGCCTTTGCCATCGCCGCCGGCGATCAGCACCACCGGCACGGTGAAACCGAACAAGGCGGCCGCTGTCGCGCCGACGTTGGTGCCCTTGGAATCGTCGTAGAAGATGCGTCCCGCCACCTCGCCTATCCGCTGCACCCGGTGCGGCAGGCCCGTGAAGGTTTTCAGGGCGGGGATCAGGCCGGCGTAAGGCAGGCCGATGGCGCGGCATAGCGCCAGCGCCGCCAGGGCATTGGCGGCGTTGTGCAGGCCGGCGATGGGCAACTTGTCCACCGGCAACAGAACTTCGTCGCCCTCGCACAGCCAGAGGCGGTTTTTGTGGGTGGCCAGGCCGAAGAAGCCAGGGGCAAGAGGAGGCTTGTCCATGATGCCGAAGGTCCACTGCGGTTGGCCGGGAATGGCCATCGCCATCACCATCGGGTCATCCCGGTTCAACACCTGGATACAGGGTTTTTCCCTGGCCCCTGGCCCCTTGCCCTTGACCTCTACCCCGAACACCCGCGCCTTTGCCGCCGCGTAGTCGTCCAGACTAGCGTAACGGTCCATGTGGTCCTGCGAAATATTGAGCACGGTAGCGGCATCGGGCCGCAGGCTGTAAGTGGTTTCCAGTTGGAAGCTGGACAGTTCCAGCACCCACACGTCGGGGTCGCATCCCAGGACGTGCCCGCCGCCGGGCCGTCCCAAGGCGGGCACTGCGCCCCCCCGGGGGGCAGCGGAGTCGTAGCGCTTCAGCGCGTAGGAATCCGGCGTACCCCTTGCGGGTGCAGCGAGCTGGTTCTGCGAGCGTGGGGGCGTCGTTTCGCAGTTATCCAGCGCATCCAGTACCGGCAGGCCAATGTTGCCGGCCACCGCGGTTTCCAATCCCACGGCGGCACACAGATGGCCGACCAGACTGGTCACCGTGCTTTTGCCATTGGAACCCGTGATGGCGATGACCTTGGGCTGCTTGCCCGCGTTTTTTCCAGCAATCGCACGGGCGAACAGTTCCACGTCGCCCACCACTTCCTTGCCGGATTTGATCGCGGTTTGCAGTTCCGAGGACGCAAGCGGCACGCCGGGGCTGGCGACGATGAGGTCGGCCCAGGCAAAATCCGCCGGGTCAAATCCGCCCAGGCTCAGCGCTACTTCCGGGAAGGCCTCGCGCAGGTGCTGTGCATGGGGGGGCTCGTCACGGGTATCCGTGCCGCGCACCAGGGCATCGTGTTCCAGCAGCCAGCGCACACAGGCGGCACCCGTGTCGCCAAGGCCGACGACCAGCGCACGGCATCCCGAAAGATTCAACCCCTCACCCCTCACGCCGCGCTCCTCATCGTAGTTTCAACGTCGACAGGCCAATCAACACCAGCACCATGCTGATGATCCAGAAGCGGACCACCACCTGGGTCTCCTTCCAGCCCTTCTTCTCGAAGTGATGGTGGATCGGCGCCATCAGGAACACCCGCTTGCCGCGCAGCTTGAACGAGCCAACCTGGACCATGACCGAGATGGTTTCGGCGACGAACAGGCCGCCCATGATGAACAGCACGATTTCCTGGCGCACGATCACCGCTACCACCCCCAGGGCCGCCCCCAGGGCCAGGGCGCCGACGTCGCCCATGAACACTTCCGCGGGGTAGGCGTTGAACCAGAGGAAGGCCAGGCCCGCGCCCACCAGGGCGGCGCAAAACACCACCAGTTCACCGGCGCCGGGGATGTGCGGCAGCCCCAGGTATTTGGAAAACACCGCGTGGCCCGCCACGTAGGCGAAAATGGCCAGAGCACCCGCCACCATCACCGTGGGCAGAATGGCCAGGCCATCAGCGCCGTCGGTCAGGTTCACCGCGTTGCTGCTGCCAACGATGACGAAATAGGCCAGCAGCACGAAGCCCGTTACTCCCAGAGGGATCACCAGATGCTTGAAAAATGGCACGATCAGCTCGGTCTGCGCCGGTAGATGCGCCGACCAGGCCAGCCAGCCGGCCAGCGCGAAGCCAAGCAGCGACTGCCAGAAATATTTCCAGCGCGAAGCCAGGCCACGGGGGTTCTTCGCCACCACCTTGCGCCAGTCATCCACCCAGCCGATAGCGCCGAAGCCGACCAGGGTCAGCAGGGCGATCCAGACGTAGCGGTTGGCCAGGTCCGCCCACAACAGGGTAGTGATCGCGACCGCGGCGAGAATCAGGGCGCCGCCCATGGTCGGCGTGCCAGCCTTGACCAGGTGGGTTTGCGGGCCATCGTCGCGCACCGGCTGGCCGACTTTAAGTTGGGTGAGCTTGCGGATCATCCAGGGGCCGACGGCGAAGGAAATGAGTAGCGCGGTCAGCGCCGCCAACACCGCGCGCAGGGTGATGTAATTGAAGACGTTGAACAGGCGGATGTCCTGGCCGAGCCACTTGGCGAGCATCAGGAGCATGTTTGGTTCTCCATGAACGACTGCACCACCCGTTCCATCTTCATGAACCGAGAGCCCTTGACCAGCACGGTCACATCCACATCAAGAGCGCATTCGATTTCCGCCAGCAGTTCCTCGATGCGTTCGAAGTGCATTGCCCCCTTGCCGAACCCTTGAACCGTGTTGAGCGACAGTTCGCCCAGGCAGAGCAGGCGGTCGATGCCGGCGACGCGAGCACGCTCGCCCACTTCCCGATGCAACGCGGCAGCGGTGGCCCCGAGTTCGCCCATATCGCCCAGCACCAGGATGCGCAGGCCCGGCCGCGCCGCCAGCACCTGAATGGCGGCGGCCACGGAATCGGGATTGGCGTTGTAGGTGTCGTCGATCAGGGTGGCACCGAGGATGCAGGGATGAACTTGTAGACGCCCCTTGCTGCCGGCATAGGCAGCCAGGCCGCGCGCCACCGCGTCCACCGATATGCCCAGCGCCAGCGCGGCGGCGGCGGCGGCGGCGGCGTTGCGCAGGTTGTGGATGCCGGGGACTCGCAAGGGGGTTTCGATGCGCCCGGCAGGCGTTTTGAGCGTGAGGCGTGAGGCGTCAGGGGTGATGTGCACATCGGCGCCTTCCGCGAAGCCGAAGCTCAGCACCTGGTGGCCGCCGGCCATTTTTCGCCACAGATCGGCATGGGGGTCGTCGGCGTTGACGATGGCGATGCCGCCCTCTTTCAGGCCGGCATAGATTTCGCCCTTGGCGCGCGCCACCGCCGCGACGCTGCCGAGGCCTTCCAGGTGGGCGCGCAGGGCGTTGTTGACCAAGGCCACATCGGGGTGGGCGATCTCGCTCAGGGTGGCAATTTCGCCGGGATGATTCATGCCCATTTCGATGGCGGCATAGCGGTGTTGGGGCGCCAACTTCAACAAGGTGAGGGGCATGCCGATGTCGTTATTGAGATTGCCAGCGGTGGCGAGCACGGCTCCCTCGCCGGCCGCGGCCACACAGATGGCCGCGAGCATTTCTTTCACCGTGGTCTTGCCATTGCTGCCGGTGATGGCGGCCAGCCGCGCGGGCATCCGCGAGCGCTGCCAGGCGGCGAGCCGCCCCAGGCCGATGCGGGTGTCATCGACCACCAGCGCGGGCGAGGCATCGAGGTTGGCGCTGGCCGCCACCATCACGGCGGCGGCACCTTCTCGAAGTGCTTGAGCCGCATAAGCGTGGCCATCGAAGCGCGGCCCTTTCAGGGCCACGAAAAGGCAGCCGGCGGGCAGTGCGCGGCTGTCGCTGGATACCGCGTTGAATTCCACGTCGCTGCCCACGGCGCGCGCATCGAGGGCCAAAGCGGCTTCATGCAAGCGCATGGGTGTTCCTTTCCGCAAGCGCTTTTTGCGCTTCTTCCAGATCCGAGAAGGGATACTTCACGCCATTGATTTCCTGGTAGGACTCATGTCCTTTGCCGGCCAGCACGACGATGTCTTCCGGGCCGGCGCCCTGGATCGCCGCGCGGATCGCCGCGCGGCGATCGACGCTGGCGGACTGGGCGGGCGGCATGCCGGCGAGGATGTCGGCGATGATGTCCGCCGGGTCTTCATGGCGCGGGTTGTCGCTGGTGACGATGGCCACATCGGCGCGCGCCGCCACCGCCGCGCCCATCAACGGCCGCTTGGTCCGGTCGCGGCCGCCGCCACAGCCGAACACGCATACCAGCTTGCCGCGGGTGAGCGGCTTGAGCGCCGCCAACACCTTGTCCAAGGCATCCGGGGTATGGGCGAAATCGACGATCACCGTGGGCTCCCCTGCCCCACTTGCCAGCTTTTGCATCCGCCCCGGCACCGCCTCGGCCTTCGCCAGCGCGGCCAGCGCGTCATCCAGTTTCACACCACCGGCGAGCAGGGCGCCGAGCGCGGCGAGCAAGTTGTAAGCGTTGAACTCACCGAGCAGAGGGCTTGCCAATTCACCCATGCCCCAAGGGCTGACGATTTCCATGCGCAGCCCATTACGGTCGGCGCGCAGGATTCGTGCGCGGAGGTCGCCGCCATGCCCGGCGCCGGGCCGCCCCAAGTCGGGCATTGCGCCCCCTCGGGGGGCAGCGAGCGGGTTTTGCGAGCGTGGGGGCACCCTATCCAACCCGTAGCTCAGCACCCGAGTCGCGCCGCCACGCAGTTGCCGTTCCAGGGAAACACCGAGTTCGTCATCCGCGTTGAGCACCGCCCACTTCAGGCCGGGCCAGGCGAACAGGCGCGCCTTGGCGGCGGCATAGCTGGCCATGTCACCGTGGTAGTCGAGATGATCCTGTGTCAGGTTGGTCAGTACCGCCACGTCGAACGCCACGCCTTCGACACGGCCCTGGTCAAGGCCATGCGAGGAGACTTCCATCGCCACGCCTTCGGCGCCGAGATCGCGATAACCGGCCAGCAGGACTTGCAGACTGACCGCGTCGGGGGTGGTGTGGCTAGCGACTTGCAATGCGCCGGGGAAGCCGTTGCCGAGGGTGCCGATGGCCGCCGTCCTGCGCCCGAGCCGGGTCCAGGCGGCGGACAGCCAGTGCGCGACCGAGGTCTTGCCGTTGGTGCCGGTGATGCCAGTCATCCACAAGTGCCGCGAGGGCTGACCGTACCAGGCGGCGGCAAGACCGGCGGCCTGTTCCCGCAAACCGGCGACGGGCAGGTTGGCAACCGCTCCGGCTTGCCAGATATGGTTAGCCGGTTCCCACAGCACGGCGGCGGCGCCGGCGCGAATCGCGGCGGCGATATGCGCGCGGCCGTCATGGACGCCGCCAGGGTAGGCGAGAAATACGTCGCCCGCCGCCAGGCGCCGGCTGTCGGCGCTCATGCCGCGGGCGGCGGGGGCCAGGGCGCGCAACTGGGCAATGAGGTGCGAGATCACGGCGTTGGGGTCCATCACACCGATTCCGCCACCACGGGCGCCTCGCCCGGCGGGGCGCTGTCGCTGTCGAATGAGGTATCCGGCGGCAGCGCCATGAAGCGCAGGGCGCCCGCCATGACCCGGGAGAACACCGGGGCGGCAATCAGGCCGCCGTAGTAATCGCGGCCACCCGGCTCGTCGATCATCACCGCCACCACCAGGCGCGGATTGGAGGCCGGCGCCAGACCGACGAAGGAACTCACGTATTTGTCCGGCTCATAACCGCCACCGTTGATCCTGAACTTGTGCGCGGTGCCGGTCTTGCCAGCGACGCGGTAACCCGCCACGCGCGCCATCGGCGCGGTGCCGCCGTTCTGGGTAACCAATTCCAGCATGGCCAGCACTTCCCGGGCGGTATCAGCGGTCATGACGCGCACCCCGCTGGCGGTGCCTTCGCGGCGCAGCGTGGTCAGCGCGGGCATGACGCCCGCGTTGGCGAAGGCGGTATAGGCATGTGCCAGTTGCAACAGGCTGACGGAGAGCCCATGGCCGTAAGCCATCGTGGCTTTCTCGATCGGCCGCCAGGTGGCGAACGGGCGCAGACGACCATTGACCTCGCCGGGCAAGCCGGACTGTGGCGGCGCCCCGAGGCCGGCGCGGGTGAGCAATCGCCAGTAGTCCTCACCCCGCATTTCCAGAGCGATCTTGGCGGCGGCCACGTTGCTGGAAAGCTGGATGGCCTGGGCGACGGTCAGCACGCCCTTGGGATGGGTGTCGGTGATCTTCTTGTCGCCGATGATGAACCAGCCCGGGCCGGTGTCGATGGGGGTTTGCGGGGCGACGACATGCGCATCCAGGGCGGCGGCGACCATTAGCGGCTTCATCGTGGAACCGGGCTCGAACACATCGGTGACCGCGCGGTTGCGTACCCGCTCCGGGGTATAGGTCGAACGGCTGTTGGGATTGAAGCTGGGGGTGTTGGCAAGCGCCAGGATCTCGCCAGTGCGCGCGTCGAGCACCACCACGGAGCCGGCGCGGGCGCGGTTCTTCTCCACCGCATCGTTGAGTTCGCGATAGGCGAGATACTGGATGTGCTGATTCAGGCTCAGCACCAGGTCTCGCCCCGGCTTTGGCGGCTTGATCTGCTCCAGCACTTCCACCACGTTGCCGAGGCGGTCGCGCACCACGCGCTTTCTGCCCTCCTCTCCGGCCAGCCACGACTGGAAGGCCAGTTCGATGCCTTCCTGGCCACGGTCGTCGAGATCGGTCATGCCCAGCACGTGCGCCATGACCTCACCGGCCGGGTAGTAGCGGCGGTATTCCGGCTTGCCGAACACGCCGGCCATATTGAGCGCCATGATCTGGTTCGCCTTGGGCGGCGGAAGCTGCCGTTCCAGATAGATGAAACCACGGCTTTTGTCGGTAAACAGACGCGCGATCTGGGCGGGATCGCGCTCCAGAATGTTGCCCAGCGACTGGATTTGCGCCGGGCTGGGATTGGCCTGCCGTGGGTTGAACCAGATCGTTTCCACCGGGGTGCTCACCGCCACCGGCTCACCACGGCGGTCGCTGATCACGCCGCGATAAGCGGGAATGGGCGCCACCCGCTGTACCCGCTTTTCACCTTCCTCGTTGAGGAAATCGTTGTTCCAGGCTTGCAGGTAGACCGCGCGCATCGACAAGGCGGCAAAACCTCCGAACAACAGCGCCAAGGCCAGGCGCATGCGCCAGCGTTGCAGGTCCAGGTGCAGCAGGGGGTGGCTCTTGCGCAGCGGAATCATTTGGCCCCCCTTGCGCTACGCGAACCCGGGCCGGCTTGGCACAGCCGGCCCGTTCCACGGGCGCGGAGCAGTCCTCCGCGAAATCCCCGCTTCACCCCACCGAGGGGGGCTTCGTGTTGCTTCGGGCGGCCGCGCGGAACGCTCACGGCTGCGTTCCCTGCGCATGCAGGACATAAATGCGCTTCGGGTCGGGTACCGCCATTTTCAAGCGGTCGCGTGCCACTTCTTCCACGCGGTTGTGCATCAGCCAGGTAGAAATCTCCAGTTGCAACTGGCCCCATTCCACATCCAGGGCGCGGGCGCGCGCCTGTTCCGTCTGCAACGCCATAAACAATTTGCGTGCCTGGTGGCGCGCCGAGACGACGAAGAGTGCACCGGCGACCAACACCGCGACCAGGATCAGGTTCAGTTTGACCATGGCACCTCCGTGCGCTCGGCCACCCGCAGGGTGGCGCTGCGCGCGCGCGGGTTTTCCCTGGATTCACGCTCACCGGGCTTCACCGCCCGGCCGATCAGCGCCAAGCAGCCGCCGCGCAGAGCGGAGGCGGGCAGGGGAATCTCCAACGGTACCTGCTCGCCCGCCGATTCGCGGCGCATGAACTGTTTCACCATTCGGTCTTCCAGGGAATGAAAGCTGATCACCACCAGGCGTCCGCCCGTCTTCAGCAAAGCGGCGCCTTGCGGTAGCGCCTGTTCAATCTCTTCAAGCTCGCGGTTAATGAAAATCCGCACAGCTTGAAAGGTCCGCGTCGCCGGGTCTTGGCCACGCTCGCGGGTGCGCACGGCGCCGGCGACCACGACGGCGAGCTGGCGGGTCGTTGTGAGCGGCGCAATTGCTCTTGCTTGCGCAATCGCCCGCGCAACCTGCTTAGCAAACCGCTCTTCGCCATAGTCCCTGACAACTTGGGCAATCTCCTCTATCGGCGCCTGGTTCAACCACTCCGCGGCGGTCATGCCGCAACTGGTATCCATGCGCATATCCAGCGGGGCGTCGAAACGAAAGCTGAAGCCCCGGATGGCCTCATCCAACTGCGGGCTGGACACCCCCAGGTCGAACAACACCCCGTCCACTTTTGCCACGCCGGCCGCATTTGCCGCGCGGCCCAAGTCCGAGAACGGCGCATGCACCATCTGGAAACGCGCGTCGCTCCAAGCCTTGCCTACAGCCACCGCCGCTGGATCGCGATCCAGCGCGATCAACCTGCCCTGTGGCCCCAGTTTCTTAAGAATTTCCCGGCTGTGGCCGCCACGCCCGAAGGTGGCATCCAGGTAAATCCCGTCGGCCTTCAAATCGAGGGCGGCGACGGCTTCCCCCAGCAACACGGGAAGATGGACGGCCCCCACGTTTCACTGCCCCCCGAGGGGGCGCAATGCCCGGCTTGGGACGGCCCGGCGCCGGGCATGGACGGCCTCCACGTTCACAGAGAAAAGCCTTTGAGGCCTTCGGGCAAGGTGCCGTCACGCGCGGCCACCGCCAGTTGTTCGGGAAAGTGCGCGGCTTGTTCGAGCCGGCCTTGCCAGGAGGCATCGTCCCAAAGCTCGAACTTTTCGCCCTGGCCCACCAGCGCCACGCTTTTTTCCAGCTTGGCGAAGCGGCGCAGCATCGGCGGAATCAGAATGCGGCCGGCGCCGTCCGGCTCCACTTCCTCGGCCGAACCAATCACCAGCCGCTTCAACTCCTTGGCGATGGGATCCAGGCTAGGCAGCGCATTGAGTTTGGCCGCGATTTTTTCCCACTCGGGATAGGGGTAAAGCAGCAGGCAACCGCTGGTTGGGTCCGCCGTCAAGACGAGATGCCCGCCGCAAATGCCAGCCAGGCGCTCACGCAGGCGCGCGGGAATGGCCAAGCGGCCCTTCCCGTCCAGCGCCATCTGCGTTGATCCCGTAAACATGCCTTGTATTCTCCTCCGTGGGCCACTGGGCGACACTAATCCACACCATTTCCCACTTACTCCCACTATAGAGAACACAAATCCCCACCGTCAAGGACACAATGGGAAAAATTTCAATCGGCTCAAGGACTTACGAAGGACAGGCTGGATAGCCTAATGTTTGTTTTGAATGAACAGACTAGAAGTGGAACTTAATGTTCCACTTTAAGTTAAGGGGGGAATTGGGGGAGAGGGCCGCGGTAGGCGCGGACAGGGTCCGCTCCTACAGGAAGCGGGCGCAGGCGGCGCCGCCCAGTTCCGCCAGCCAGGTCAGATAAAGGGTGCCCATTTCCGGATAGAAACGCTTGCTGTCTTCTGAGGCCAGCACCATGAGGCCGGTCAGATTGCCTTCCTTGAGCGGCGCCAGCGCGAAGGACTTCTGATGCGCACCCACCTCGCCGAACCAGGCGCGCATTTCCTCGGGCACGTCGGGGCCGCATTGCGGCTGGCTCAGCCCTTCGACCAGCACCTGAATGTCCACGCTCACCTTGGCGAATTCAGGCATATCACGCGCATTCGCCGTCCAGATACGCAAGGCGGTGTGTGGCACCGAGAAGCTCTCGGACAGCCCCAGGTAAAACGACTGCAAAACGGCATCCAGGGTCTTGGCGCGCATCAGGTCTAACGAAAGCTTGTGCAGCTTGTCGCCGATGGCGTCGTTCTCCTCGGCGAACTGGATAAACTCGCGCAATTTGATCTCCAGCCCACGCGACTTGTCGCGCAGCGCCAGCACCTGCCGCTCGCCCAGAGAAATCGCCTGGCCGCTGTAAGGGTGCGGCACGGTGATTTCCGTCAGAAGTTCGGGGTGGCCCAGAAAAAAATCCGGGTTGAGCTTGAGGAATTCGTTGATCTGTTCGGGCGTGATGTTCATGGGTGTGGTCTTGAGTTGGATAGGAGAAGCGGTATCGCTGCCGAATACTACCGATAAGGACCCAGAAAGCGCGAACCGTTGAAATGGATCAGATGGGTAGTCGCATCCGCCACCCAGCGGTTTCCCAGGCGATCTCAGAAACATAACGGGCCATCAACGCGCGGGTCGGAAACGCGGTAACGAACACCAGGCCCGCGCTCGAAGCGGCGAACGTAGGTTGGGTTAGGCGCCTGGCAGGCCCAGCGCGGCGAGGATCGCGATGGCTGCTGTGGGAATGGTCATTCATGCCAGCAGGGTCACCAGCCGCCCGGCGCGGAAATGGCAGGGGTACAACAGCGGCACAGTATCCGGCCCCGGCTGATCGCGCAGCCACTCGCGCAAGCGGAAATCCACCACTGGCCCGGTAGAAACCTCCAGCCGCAACGCCGCCAGAGTGTGATCCAGTCCGGGCAACACCTCATGGGCCGGCGCTTCCGGCGAAGTGGGGATGTGGATGAAACGCTCCGGATCGCCCGGCAAAACGATGCGTTCGAAGGGGTGAAGGTGTTCCAGGGTGTCGGCAAAGCGGTCGTCGGTGGACGTGGAAATTGCCACCGGCCCCTGCGCGCCGCCCCGCTCCAGACGCAGGATCAGGTTCTCCTGCAACACCCCATCCTCGCGAAACGCCTGGTCGCGCGAAGCGAACAGATGCAGATGGCGGATCGCCGCGCGCTCCAGCAGAAAATCCCGAAACGGCCGGAAATACGGCCCGTTGCAGAAACTGCGCGGAATGATCGCCACCAACTGCCCGCCCTCCTCCAGCAACGCCAGCGCCAGCGCGACGAAAGCCGAATACAGATTGGAAGTCTCGATCCCCGCTTGGCGCAGCAGCAGCCGATGGCGGGAGTGGGACTGAATTTTCTTGTACGGCGGATTCAGAATGGCATGGCTATAGCGCGGCCCGCCCCACAAGCCCAGGCTGGATACCGCCTGCTCGATGAAATCCCCCGGCAACACGCGGGTGGCCAACGGCACGCGGTCGACGTAATTGGTCAAGGTTTCGCGCAGGCACTCCAGCAAGGCTGTATCGAATTCATAAGCATCCACCGCCAGTGAAGTGAAGCCCAACTCACCCGTCGCGCAACGCTCCAGAAACGCCGCCGACAAGGCTCCCAGCCCGGCACCGGCATCGAGCAAGCGGCAGCTTGGCGTGTTGGTATCGGGGAATAACGAGGCGATAAAGCGCGCTACGCCGGGCGGGGTCATGAACTGGCCGAGGGCGGAACGGCGGGCGGGGGTGGCACGGATTAAGGTGACGATGGATGGGTGGTGATTCCGCGCTGTGGGTAGTGGAAAGGTCATTTCCAGGAATCCCCGCAGCGAGATTTCGCTGCCGCGACCTGGTTCATAGCGTTATCTCGCCTTGAAAAACGGTGACGGCCGGGCCGGTGAGAAAAACGTTGTGGCCGATGCCGGCCCAGCGGATGGAAAGGTCGCCGCCACGGGTATGGACCTGGACGGTGTCATCAAGCAAGCCGCGGCGGATGCCAGCGGCCACGGCGGCGCAGGCGCCGGTGCCGCAGGCCAGGGTTTCGCCGGTGCCGCGCTCGAATACGCGCAGTTTGACTTCGCGCCGGTGCAGCACCTGCATGAAGCCGACGTTGACCCGTTCCGGGAAACTCGGGTGGTGTTCGATCTTCGCGCCCAGTTCCCTCACCGGCGCCGTGTCCACATTGCAGACAAGGCGCACGGCATGAGGGTTGCCCATCGACAGGGCGGAGATTTCGATCGGTTCGCCAGTCACGTCAATGACATAAGTGAGTGCTGGCTCGGCCGCGACAAACGGGATATCCAGGGGATTAAAACGTGGCGGCCCCATATCGACGGTGACCTGACCATCGTCTTCCAGGCGCGGGACGATCACGCCGGCGGCGGTCTCGACGCGGATTTCCTGTTTCGGGGTCAGGCCCTGGTCATGCACGAATCGGGCAAAGCAGCGGGCGCCGTTGCCACACTGCTGCACCTCGCCGCCGTCGGCGTTGAAGATGCGGTAACGGAAATCGCAGTCCGGGAGGGTCGTGGTTTCCACCAGCAATACCTGGTCGCAGCCGATCCCGAAATGGCGGTCGGCGAGAACCTGGTATTGCGCGGGGCTAAGTTCGATTTTCTCGCGAACGCCGTCGAGCACGACAAAGTCGTTGCCGGCGCCCTGCATTTTGGTGAATTTGAGTTTCATGGCTGAATTATCACCAAGTTCACGGCATCCAGCGCACATGGTCCTTGTAGATGCAGCGGTCCATCACCACGGTGAGGCCGGCGGCGCGGGCCTTTTCCGCTGCTTCGTCATGCACGATGCCTTCCTGAATCCAGAGCGCCGGGGCGCCATGGGTTTGCGCAAACGCCAGGACTTCATCGACTACCTCGGGGATGGCGGCGGACTCGCGGAACACGTTGACCAGATCCACCGAAAAGGGAATATCGGCGAGCCTGGCGTAGGCCTTTTCGCCGAGCACTTCAGCCAGCGCCGGGCGCACCGGCACGATGCGGTAGCCGAACCGCTGCATGGCCTGAGAAACACCGAAGCTGGGCCGCGCTGGCTTCGGCGAGAGGCCGACCACGGCGATGGTCTTGACGCGCCGCAAGAGGGCTTTGATGGCTTCGGGGGAGGGATTCTGGAAAGTCATGCCAGTGCCTTGACCATCACGTAATCGTCCATTACAAAGCCGCCTCCGATGTCCTCCATGACGAGGGTGGCAACGGTGAAACCCTGTTTGAGATAGGCGTCGATGGCTTGCTGATTTTGCCGATTCACCCGCAGCACCAAGCGGGTAAAGCCGCGCCGGCCTGCGCGCATGGCTACTTCGCGGATCAACGCGCCACCGATGCCGTGGCGCTGCCAATCGAGATCGACGTAGAGCTTGTCGAGTTTGAAATCGTCCTCGGTAAGGGGGTGTCCATGCGCAAAACCAACCAATTCCGCCCCGGCCCGTGCCGCCAGCCAGAGGTCGCCACGGGCGATGAACTGGCGCACCAGCACCGGCCGGTAGCGTTGTTCCAGCATGTAGTCGATCTGTTCTGGCGTGATGATGCCAGGGTAGTGCGCGCGCCAGACGCGGCCGGCCAGGTCCACGACCGCTTCGGCCTCGTTCAGGCGCAGGGGCGAAATTTCGATTTCATTCATACAGGCTGGGCTCACCTTGCGGGCGGGTCTTGAAGCGTTTGTGTAGCCAGAAGTACTGCGCGGGGATTTCGCGGATGCGTTCTTCGATGAAGGCGTTCATGCGCCGGGTATCGGCCGTCACGTCGCCGCTGGGGAAGTTGTCCCAGGCCGGGTAGAAGCGGGTGACATAGCCGCCGCCTTCCTGCCGGGTGATGGCCGGCACCACCACGGCGCCACTGGCGCGGGCAATGCGCGAGAGGCCGGTGATCGTGGCCGCCGGGGTGCCGAAAAAGGGCACGAACACGGCATCGCGCGCGCCGTAATCCATGTCCGGCAGGTAATAGAACGGCCGCCCCCGCTTGATCGCGTGCAGCACCGGCTTGATGCCATCGGCGCGCGAGTACATTTCCGAATGTTGCTCAGCCCGCCGAAACCGGGTGCGCGCATGCAGCATCAAGCGGTTGATGATCGGGTTTTTGATCGTAGCGTACAGCGAGACGATAGGCGCGTAGGCCGCCGTTACCCGCACGCCGCCGATGTTGAGGCCGACAAAATGTGGCGCCAGCCAGATCAAAGGTTTGCCCAGATGCGGCATCAGGTGTTCCGTGCCCTCGAAATGGGTGAGGCGTTCCACTTCACCTCGGCTGCCCCACCAGGACACGGTTTCCTGCAAAGTGGCGCGCCCCAGGGCGCGGAAGTGGGCTTTCAGCAGCCTCTTCCTGTTGGTCTCGTCCAGTTCCGGGAAGCACAGGCGCAAATTAGTCAGCCCAACGCGAACGCGCGTGCGGGCCACGGCATACAGCAGCCCCCCAAGCCACTCGCCCAGACCGCCCAACGCGCGGGCCGGCAACAGCCGCCAGAGTAGCCAGAGCAGAACAACGCCGATCCGTCTCAAGGTAAATCCTCAGGTGGCGTCACGTCGGCGTGATGGCGGAACAGGCGGTAGCTCCACAGGTACTGCTCGGGATGCTGGCGGATGAGTTTCGATATGGCCTGGTTGGCGATATGGGCGAGGGTTTCCGCGGAATCAGTCGGCGCGACAGGCAGGGGTTCGATATGAAGACGGAAACCACGTCCCCAGGTCAGACGTTCCGCGAACACGATCAGCGGCACGGCTTGGGTGCTGGCGATCAGCCGATACGGCAGGGAGGGTAGATAGGCAGGGTGGCCGAGAAAGCGTATCCACAGGCCCTCGCCCCGGTTGGCGGACTGGTCCGGCAGGATAAAGGTGGCCTCGCCCGCCTTGAGCTTTCCCAGCAGGGCGCGCACGCCACCGGCCGTGGGCGGCACGGTTTTGGCTCCAGCACGTTCGCGCCCGTAACGCATCATCTCGTGCACCCATGCCTGTCGTGGCGGCGTGTAGAGGGCGGTGACCGGCAGCCGGTTGGAGATAAAAATGCCGCCAATCTCCCAACAGCCAAGATGTGGCGCCAGCAGGGCGATACCGCGCCCCTTGTCCTTGCGTAATTCCACCTCGATGTGCTCCCAGCCGCGAACCTCGCGGATCAGGCTGAACACGCGCGGCAGCGGCGCCAGCCAGACCAGGGGCAATTCAGCCAGACCCTTGCCCAGTTCCATGCCGGCGCGAATCAGGCAAAGCGGGCGATAAAGGCCGGTGAGCTTCAGGTTGTCCCGCAACAATTCCCGGTGCCGCCGCCGCAACAGGCCGAGGAGTCCCAGCATCGCGCCAAGCCCATGCGCCACCGGCAGGGGAAGCCGGGAAAACAAGCGGAGAAAGAAAAGCAAAACAGGTTTGACCAAAAATTATGCAAGTGCGTAGAATTATCGCAGCCGCCGAGTTAATTGCAGCAATGCAAAGACAAATTGCGGGCGGGATACAAATCCAGCTAAAGCGTCCGCTCCTCGTCCCCGGAGTCGGCCACGCCGACCAGAAATGGGGAAACACACAGGAGCAACTCATGAGCAAAGATTACCTCTTCACTTCCGAATCGGTTTCCGAAGGCCACCCGGACAAAGTTGCCGACCAGATTTCCGACGCCATTCTCGACGCCATCCTGGCGCAGGATCCCACCGCCCGCGTTGCCGCCGAAACCCTGACCAACACCGGTCTGGTGGTCCTGGCCGGCGAAATCACCACCACCGCCAACGTCGATTACATCCACGTCGCGCGCGACACTATCAAGCGCATCGGCTACGACAACACCGACTACGGCATCGACTATCGCGGCTGCGCGGTATTGGTGGCCTACGACAAGCAGAGCCCGGACATCGCCCAGGGCGTCGATCGCGCTTCCGACGACTACCTCAACCAGGGCGCCGGCGACCAGGGCCTGATGTTCGGTTACGCCTGCGACGAAACCCCCAGCTTGATGCCTCTGCCGATCTACCTGGCGCACCGACTGGTGGAACGCCAATCCCTGCTGCGCAAGGATGGCCGCCTGTCCTGGCTGCGCCCCGACGCCAAGTCGCAAGTCACCCTGCATTACGTCGACGGCAAGCCACACAGCATCGACACCGTGGTGCTGTCCACCCAGCACGCCCCGGAGATGACCCTGGAAACCATCCGCGAGGCGGTGATCGAGGACATCATCAAGCCGGTCATGCCGAAGGAACTCATCAAGGGCGAGATCAAATATCTGGTCAACCCCACCGGCCGCTTCGTGGTCGGCGGACCGCAAGGCGATTGCGGCCTCACCGGCCGCAAGATCATCGTCGATACCTACGGCGGCTCGGCCCCGCATGGCGGCGGCGCTTTCTCCGGCAAGGATCCCTCCAAGGTCGATCGCTCCGCCGCCTACGCCGCCCGCTATGTCGCCAAGAACATCGTCGCCGCCGGCCTCGCCAGCAAGTGTCTGGTGCAGGTTTCCTACGCCATCGGCGTCGCCCAGCCCACCAGCGTGATGGTGGAAACCTACGGCACCGGCCTGATTTCCGACGAACGCCTGAACGAACTCATCGCCAAGCATTTCGACCTGCGCCCCAAGGGCATCGTCCAGATGCTCGACCTGCTCCGCCCGATCTACCAGAAGACCGCCGCCTACGGCCACTTCGGCCGCGACGAGCCGGAATTCACCTGGGAAACCACCGACAAGGCGGAAGCGCTGAAGGCCGACGCGGGGGTGTAAGGTAGCGGCGGGAACCAGTCAGGAGGACAGCATGCAACTCGCGGAAAAACCAACTCTTTCCGAGGCCGGCTATCTGGCCTTCGAGGAAACCTCTCCGTTGCGTCACGAATATGTGGGGAGCGAGGCTTACGCCATGTCGGGGGGAACGCTGCGGCACAACCGCATTTCCCTGAATGCGGCGTCCTTGCTGCTTGCTCGTCTGGCGGGCAAACCCTGCCAGGTCTTCATGAGCGACGTGAAACTTCATGTCGCCCGTGACAGCGCCTATTACTACCCCGACGTGATGGTGGCCTGCGCCGAACAGGCCAGCGCCGCCAACGACGCCCAGGTGGTAAGCGATCCGCTGCTGGTGGTCGAAGTCCTCTCGCCCTCCACCGAAGCCACCGACCGGCGCGAGAAGCTGCACGCCTACCGCCGCCTGCCCGCGCTCCAGGAATACGCCCTCATCAGTCAGGACACACAACAGGTCGAGATCTACCGCCGCCAAGGGGATATAGGCTGGCTCTACATCACCTATGAGCCGGGCGACACGGTGGAATTCGCCAGCGTCGGGGTGACGCTGCCCATCGCCGAGTTGTACGCGGGGACTGACGTAGCTTGAAAGCGAAGTCATCGGCCCGCAGCCGAAAATCGAATCCCTACAGTAGCGCCGGCTTCCAGCCGGCGTTTTTTATGGCGCTGTTCGCGTTGGGCGTTGAAATCGTGGTGAACGCGCACCTACTCCCCCCTTTCCCAAAGGGGGAAGGTGCCATCACCAGCGCCGGTGCCAGCATCAACGCCCAACGCCCAACGCGCACAGCGCCTTTTTTATACCCCGCCGGCAAGGATTACCGAAGGGTATAAGCAGGGACTTGGCCGCCGTCTTTTGGCGGCTTAGTCCTTCGCTTAGGGGCTTCATCAGGGGCTTTATCAGCCGGCGCTACAGGGAAGATCGCCCTACTTAGCCTGGCCTGGCTGCGCAAACTGGGCACCCACCTGCAGCAGCAGTAAGCGCCGTTCCTCGCTCATCGCCCGGAAGCACTGGAGCAGCAATTCCTCGGCTTGGTCAGGGAGACGGGCAACCAGATGCAGGGGTTCGCCCTCGGCCAAAGCGAACAGTTCATAGACCTTGAGCTCGAAGGCCTTGGCCAAGGCTTCGAGGACATCAGGCCCGGGGCCGTGCTTACCCGTTTCGATGCGGGAAATGTTTGCTGACGATGAACTTACGCGCCAGCCCAACTCTTCCTGGGACCAGCCACGTTGTTCTCGCAGAGCCTTGATCGTGCCGCCGATATTCATGCGGCGAATATGCAAACGACTTACGTTTTTCGCAAAAACAATACCATTAGTTACGCATACAAAATTACCAATACAGTAATATCAGGCCGCCTATCAGGCTAATTTCGTAAGGCTGACCTTGTTTAACTCATCGGGAGAAAGAAAATGCTTCGTACCAAATTGATCGTTTCAAGCCTCGCCACCCTGCTTCTGGCCGGCAGTTCTGTTGCGACGATGGCCGCAGATAGCGGCTGGTATGCCGGGGTGTCTCTGGGGCAATCCACAGTTGACTCCGACGCGGGCCAACTCAAATCCGGGCTGGAAGCGCTCGGTGCGACCGGCGTCGTGGCTTCGGTGGACGACTCGGACACCGGCTGGAAGCTGTTCGGCGGTTACCAAGTGAACAAGAATTTCGCTGTCGAGGCGGCCTATGTGAATCTGGGTTCATTCACCGGCAATGCCACCTATGCCACCCTGGCGGGAAGCCCCTATCGCTCGAAAACGGATGGGGATGGTTTCCTGCTTTCCGCCGTGGGCACCCTACCGGTAAACGAGACATTTGCCGTCTTCGCCAAGGCGGGCGTCTTCGCCTGGAACCTCGAAGCAACCGCGTCGACTACGCTGGCCTCGGCCAACGCCAGCGACGATGGCACCGACTTGGCCTACGGCCTCGGCGTGAACTGGCAGATCAGCAAGCAGATGGGCCTGCGGGCCGAATGGGACCGCTTCCAGGACGTTGGCGGCGGAAACAACTTCAATAAACACGACGTCGATCTGTATTCACTTGGCGCCGTATTCCACTTCTAAACGCAACACACCCCTCGCACGTAGCCCGGCCTCGGCCGGGCTTTTTGTTGGGTGCACGGTTACTGTGAAACAGCCGGCATTCGGGTCCCACGTAGGTTGGGCTGAGGGACGAAGCCCAATATCCCCACGCCAGCCGCACCGTTGTTGGGCTTCGTCCCTCAGCCCAACCTACATCGTTGTTTCATGGCATGGGGCGGCTCTCCGAGCCATGCACAGTTACATAGCGCGATGCCTTCGCGGGGGTGGCGCGAATTTGCCTGAATCTGGCCTGAACCGGCTTTGCGATATGGACGGGAGCCCGGATAATCCCGCCCCACCGAGGAGCGCTGCAACGGTTTGCCGTCAGGCTCGGTTCAAAACTGCGCTCACCTGTTCAACCTGTGCCGGGCACGGGTGCGCCAGGTGAGTGCGCCCCCTCTCCCGGCCGCAAGTTCAAGGAGTTCGCATGAACGCTGTGGCTACAAACTTCACCGACTACAAAGTCGCCGACCTGGCCCTGGCTGACTGGGGCCGCAAGGAAATCCGCATTGCCGAGACGGAAATGCCCGGTCTCATGGCCATCCGCGAGGAATATGCCGCCAGCCAGTCACTGAAAGGCGCGCGCATCACCGGCAGCCTGCACATGACCATCCAGACCGCCGTGCTGATCGAAACCCTCACCGCGCTGGGTGCCGAAGTGCGCTGGGCTTCCTGCAACATCTTCTCCACCCAGGACCACGCCGCCGCCGCCATCGCCGCTACTGGCGTGCCGGTCTACGCGGTCAAGGGCGAGTCGCTGGTCGAGTACTGGGACTACACCCACCGCATCTTCGAGTGGCCGGACGGCGGTTACTCGAACATGATCCTCGACGACGGCGGTGACGCCACCCTGCTGCTGCACCTGGGTGCGCGCGCCGAGTCCGACCTCAGTGTCGTCGCCCAGCCGACCAGCGAGGAGGAAACCATCCTGTACGCCGCGATCAAGGCCAAGATCGCCGTCGACCCCACCTGGTATTCCACCCGTCTGGCGCAGATCAAGGGCGTCACCGAAGAGACCACCACCGGCGTGCACCGCCTCTATCAGATGCACGAGCGCGGTGAACTCAAGTTCCCCGCCATCAACGTCAACGATTCGGTCACCAAGTCCAAGTTCGACAACCTGTACGGTTGCCGCGAATCCCTGGTGGACGGCATCAAGCGCGCCACCGACGTGATGATCGCCGGCAAGGTCGCCCTGGTGTGCGGCTACGGCGACGTCGGCAAGGGTTCTTGCCAGGCCCTGCGCGCGCTGTCCGCCCAGGTGTGGGTTACCGAAGTGGACCCGATCTGCGCCCTGCAAGCCGCGATGGAAGGCTATCGCGTGGTCACGATGGATTACGCCGCCGACAAGGCCGACATCTTCGTCACCGCCACCGGCAACTTCCAAGTCATCACCCATGACCACATGGCTGCAATGCGCGACCAGGCCATCGTCTGCAACATCGGCCACTTCGACAACGAAATCGACGTCGCCGGCATCGAGCAGTATCAGTGGGAAGAGATCAAGCCGCAGGTGGACCACGTCATCTTCCCGGATGGCAAACGCATCATTCTGCTGGCCAAGGGCCGCCTGGTGAACCTTGGCTGCGCCACCGGCCACCCGTCCTACGTGATGTCCAGTTCCTTCGCCAACCAGACCCTCGCCCAGATCGAACTGTTCACCCGCACGGTGGACTATCCGATCGGCGTCTATACGCTGCCGAAACACCTGGACGAAAAGGTCGCGCGTCTGCAATTGAAGAAACTCAACGCGCAACTGAGCGAACTGACCGACCAGCAGGCCGCCTACATCGGCGTGCCCAAGACCGGGCCTTACAAGGCGGAGCACTACCGCTATTGATCGGCGCGGCCGTTGGACGAAAAAAGCCACTGCGGCCAGCGGTTTTTTTCGTTCCGGCACCCGCTTTCTCGTGGAACCGCATCGCGTCGTCCCAGGTCCACTGAAGCCAACGCTGTAGTTGCCATTTACATAAAGCGCTTTCGTACATTCAGGAGAATTGCCCAAACTGCGGGGTCACACTCCTGTCCACGGCTTTCCCCCCAAAACCATGAACCCCACCGCCACGCTCCCTCTCAAGTCGTTCGTCGGGCCGCCCCAAGAACGACTTGGCCCCCTCGGGGGGCGGTTCGGGCGTTTTTTCCGAGCCGGGGGCACAGCTAACCGCCATCTCGGTATTGCGCTGCTGCTGGGCTTAAGTGGCTGCGCGGCTGTCGGGCCCGATTACCAGGCGCCTGCGCTGCCGCTGCCGGCGGCGTGGAGCAGTGGTATCGCCAGCCAGCCCGCGGAAGACATTGCCGAGTGGTGGAAGCGCCTGCAAGACCCGACCCTCGACCAGCTCATCGCCCAGGCGCTGGCCGCCAGCCCCGACCTGAAGGTTGCCCAGGCCCGCTTGCGGGAAGCGCGGGCGCGGCGCGAACTGGCGGACGGCGCGCGGCTTCCCAGCGTCTCCATTTCGGCCGCGGCGAGCCGCGCCAAGAGCAGCAAGAACACCGGCAGTGGTGCCACGCGCGATCTGTACAACGCGGGCTTCGACGCCAGTTGGGAGCCGGACGTTTTCGGCGCCACCCGGCGCGGCAGCGAAGCCGCCCAGGCCGATCTCCAGGCCAGCGCCGCCAGCCTCGACAACACGCGGGTTTCCCTGGTCGCCGAAGTGGCGCGCAACTACGTGGAACTGCGCGGCACCCAGGCACGCCTGGGGATCGCGCGGGCCAATCTGGCGAGCCAGTCGGAAACCCTGCAACTGGTTGCTTGGCGCGCCCAGGCCGGCCTGGGCAGCAGCCTGGAGGTGGAGCAGGCGCGCACTAACCGGGAGCAGACCCGCGCGCAGATTCCTACCCTGGAAACCAGCCTGGCTCAGGCCGAACATCAAATCGCCCTCCTGCTCGGCGAGGCACCGGCCAGCCTGCATGCACCCCTGGCGCCGGTCGCCGCGATTCCGCAGGTGGCCGATGCGCTGGCCGTAGGCATTCCCGCCGACACCCTGCGCCGCCGCCCCGACCTGCGCGCGGCGGAACGCAAACTGGCGGCGGAGACGGCGCGCATCGGCGTGGCCGAGGCCGCGCGCTATCCCAGTTTCCAGCTCAGCGGCTCGATCGGCCTGGACGCGCTGAGTGTGGGCGGCCTCTTCGGCAGCGCGGAACTCGGCCATTCCCTGCTCGCCAGCGTGGCCGTCACCCTGTTCGACGGCGGCCGCCTGCGTAGCCGCGTGGACATCCAGAACGCCGTCCAGGAACAGGCACGGGTGAACTATCAAAACACGCTGCTGACCGCGCTGCGGGAAGTGGAAGACGCCCTGGTGGCCCTGGCCAACAGCCGCCAGCGCCAGGACGCCCTGGGCAGCGCCGCCACAGCCGCCCGCAATGCCGCCCTGCTGGCGCGGCAGCGTTACAGCAGCGGCCTGATCGACTTCCTGACCGTGCTCGACAGCGAGCGCAGCCAGCGCAGCGTCGAGGACAGCCTCGCCACCGCCGACACCGCCCGCGCCACCGCGCTGATCCAGCTCTACAAGGCGCTGGGCGGTGGCTGGGTGGCGCCTCCCGAGACAACCGATGCCAACGCCCGCTTCCTGCCGGCGCTGCAAAGGAACCCATCATGACTACGCCCGCCAACCCGGAACAGCTTTCTCAGATACTCGCCTCCGCGTCACCCAGCCGCCTGGGCGGCAAGTGGCGATGGATGGCCGCTGTCATGCTGGTCCTCGCCGGCGTGCTCGCCTGGCTGTTCCTCAAGCAAGGCAACGAGGGCGCCGCGTTGCGCTACCTGAGCGAACCCGTCGTTCGCGGCAACTTGACGGTCACGGTCTCCGCCACCGGCAATCTGCAACCGACCAATCAGGTGGACGTGGGTAGCGAGCTTTCCGGCACGGTGCAATCGGTGTTCGTGGACGACAACAGCCGGGTGAAGAAAGGCCAGGAACTGGCGCGCCTGGATGTCTCCAGGCTCAACGACCAGATCGCCAAATCGCGTGCCGCCCTAGTCGCCGCCGAGGCCAGCGTGAAGCAGGCCGAGGCCACGGCGCTGGAAGCGCGGGCCAACCTGGGCCGCTTCCAGGAAGTCGACCGCCTGTCTGCTGGCAAGGTGCCCTCGAAGGCCGAAATGGCCACCGGCGAAGCCAATCTGGCGCGCGCCCAGGCCAGCCTGGCCAGTGCCCACGCGGCGGTCACCCAGGCGCGAGCGACGCTGAGTTCCGACGCCACCAATCTGGCCAAGGCCTCGATCCGCTCACCGATCAACGGCGTGGTGCTGCTGCGCCGCGTGGAACCCGGCCAGACCGTGGCCGCTTCCCTGCAAGCGCCGGTGTTGTTCACCCTGGCGGAAGACCTGGCGCAGATGGAATTGCAGGTCAACGTTGACGAGGCCGATGTCGGCCAGGTGCGCGCCGGCCAGCCTGCCAGCTTCAGCGTCGACGCTTGGCCCAATCGCAAATACCCGGCCAGCATCAAGCGCGTTCGCTTCGGTTCGCAGACCACCGATGGCGTGGTCTCCTATCTGACCGTGCTGCAAGTGGACAACAGCGACCTCAGCCTGCGTCCGGGGATGACCGCGACCGCTGAAATCACCACCACGGCGAGGGAAAACGTATTGCTGGTGCCCAACGCCGCGCTGCGCTTCAGTCCGCCGACGAAGCCCAAGGCCGATTCCGGCGGCATCATTTCCATGCTCATGCCGCGCATGCCACGCGGGAGCAGCCAACGTGCGTCGAATGGTGGCAAAAACGGTGGCAAAAACGGCGGCACGGCCGGCTTCAAGCAAATCTGGATCCCGCGCGATGGCCAAGCGCAGGCGATCAAGGTGAAGGTCGGCGTCAGCAACGGCCGTCTGACTGAAATCCTGGAAGGTCGGCTGGAGGCGGGCACGCAAGTGATTACGGATAGCGAGGCGGCGAAGTGACGGGGAGTGCCGGCGCTACACCCCTGATCCGCCTGGAAGGCATCAGCAAAACCTACGGCCAGGGCCAGGCCGAGTTCCAGGCGCTGCGCGGCGTCGATCTGACGGTCAACAGCGGCGAATTCGTCGCCATCATGGGTCCCAGCGGTTCCGGTAAATCGACTGTGATGAACATCCTCGGCTGCCTGGATGTTCCCAGCGGGGGCGCCTACCTATTTCTCGGCGAGCATGTGGAACAACTGACCCGCCCCCAGCGTGCCCTGCTGCGGCGCCATTACCTGGGCTTCGTGTTCCAGGGCTTCAATCTGCTGGCGCGCACTTCCGCCCAGGAAAACGTCGAACTGCCCCTGCTCTATCGTGGCGAAAGCGGTACCGCGCGCCATGCCGCCGCTCGCGCCGCGCTCGCCCAGGTCGGCCTGGAGGGGCGCGAGTCGCATACCCCGGCGGAGCTCTCCGGTGGCCAGCAGCAGCGCGTGGCCATCGCCCGCGCCATCGTCACCCGCCCCAGCGTGCTGCTGGCCGACGAGCCCACCGGCAACCTGGACTCGACAACCAGCCACGAGATCATGGATCTGATTACCCAACTCAACCACGAACTGGGCATCACCGTGCTGATGGTGACCCACGAGCCGGACATGGCCACCTACGCCCACCGCGTGGTGCACTTCAAGGACGGCCTGGTGGAAAGCGATAGCCGCGGCCCCTCAGCCCCAGAGGTCGAGGTCGCTGGCGCGACTTCACGAGAAGGGGTCGCCTGATGTTGTGGAACGCCCTGCTCCTCTCGATCCGGGAAATCCGCCGCAACCTGTTGCGCTCGTTCCTCACCACGCTGGGCATCGTCATCGGCGTGGCGGCGGTGATTACCATGGTGACGCTGGGCAATGGCGCCACCCGCGCGGTGAAAGACCAGATCGCCAGCCTCGGCAGCAACCTGCTGATCGTGCGCCCCGGCCAGCGCCTGGGTGCCGGCTATGGCTCGGTCAGCGCGGCCAACTTCAAGGTGGAGGACGCGGCGGCCATCCGCGCCCAGATCGGTGGCCTCAAGGCGGTGGCGCCAGTGGTCAGCAAGGGCGTCACGGTGATCGCGCAGGCCAATAACTGGCCCACCTCCATCACCGGCACTACGACCGATTACTTCATCAGCAACAACTGGCGCCTAGGCCAAGGCCGCATTTTCAACGAATCGGAAGAACGCGCCGGCAAAGCGGTGTGCGTGATCGGCAACACCTTGAAGCGGGAACTGTTCGGTGCCGTGAACCCGGTAGGCGGCGAAATCCGTATCAAGCAATTCGCCTGCGAGGTGATCGGCCTGCTCGCCTCCAAAGGGCAGTCGTCGATGGGCTCGGATCAGGACGACACCGTCATCATGCCGCTACGTACTGTGCAGCGGCGCCTCACCGGCAACCAGGACGTGCGCACCCTGATGGTGTCGGTGAAAGACGGCGTCTCGACCGACAAGGTGCAGCGCCAGATCAAGCAACTGATGCGCGAGCGGCGCCGCATCGGCGACAACGAAGATGACAACTTCAATGTCATGGACACCAAGCAGATCGCCGAAACGCTTTCCGCCACCACCCAGGTAATGACCACCCTGCTCGGCGCGGTGGCCGCGGTAAGCCTGCTGGTGGGCGGCATCGGCATCATGAATATCATGCTGGTGTCGGTGACCGAACGCACCCGCGAGATCGGCATCCGCCTGGCCATCGGCGCGCTGGAGCGGGAAGTGCTGTCGCAATTCCTGATCGAAGCGGTGGTGCTGTCCTCGCTGGGCGGGCTGATTGGCGTCATCCTCGCCACCCTCGCCTCGATCGGTCTGTCCGGCCTGATGAACATCCCCTATCTATTCAACCCCAGTGTCAACCTGCTGTCTTTCGCCTTTTCCGCCGCCATCGGGGTGATCTTCGGCTACTTCCCTGCGCGCCGAGCCGCCAGCCTGGACCCGATCGAGGCGCTGCGGCATGAATAGGTGACGGTAGCGCCAGATATGGACTCCTCCCAATAAACAAGGAAGAACGGGTCTATTTTTTCAAGGCGGATACGACCGGATTGGAGTGAGGCGCAGCGTTATCCACAGCCGCTCGGCCGGGGCTTATAGGCTTCTCGGCCTCGAAGGCCACGGCGCTACTCAGACTCTCCCGCCGCCGTAGCGATCCATGGGATCGTTGCTCGGGCTGCGCAACAGATAGGCCCACTGCCGTCGAAGCTGCCATAGGCGGCGCGGACATGGTTCTGGTCGTTCTCGAAATTGCGTTGGAAGGCCGCGCCCTTGATCCCCTTGGCCATGGCATAGGGCGACAGGTTGGCAAAGTAATCGCCGAAATTGATCTGGGTATTGCGTCGCTGAGTTTCCATTCCAGTTTCTGGATGGAGAGGTTCTCCGGATCGAACTGGCGGCTGTCGGTCGCGCGCAGGGGGTATTCAGCAGACTGTTCCATTTCCCATCCATGATCTGGGTGCCCCAGCGCACATCGGTTTCGTGCATCAGATGGGTGCCGGTGCCATAAAAGCTGCTGGCCTTGCCGGGGCCGGTGACGCTCTGGAACAGGACCTCGCTGCGGGTGTTGACGCTGAGTTCTTCAGCCTGCGTTGTTTGGCCTGATAGCCCTCCCAGGGCAAACGCGGCGCGGCAATTGCAAGCCGCAAGCCGCTTAGGGGAGCGCCTTAGGTCAGCGCGATCGCCAGATAGGTGACATAGAGGCCGCCGTTGATTGCCAGATGCCACACCCGCAATTGCCCGCGCAGCAGCATGTAGCGCAGCCAGGCCGCCGCGATCAGGGTGATGATGACGCCAGCGAGCACCTCCTTCTGCGGCGCCCAGGGGGTGAGGAGCACGCCGATGGCGGGCAGCAGGGTACCCTGGAACACCATCGCACCCGTGATGTTGCCGAACGCCAGGGTGTCCTTGTGTTTGCGTATCCACAGGATGGAATTGACCTTCTCCGGCAGTTCCGTGGCCACCGGCACGATCATCAGGCTCAATACCAGCGCGGAGATGCCCAGCAAGGGCGCTGCCTGCTCGATGCCGTGGATGAAGCCCTTGGCGCCCAGCACCAGCATCGCCAGCGCGACGCCCAGTTGCAGCAGGATGGTGATCAGGTTGGTGGGCAGCCCCAGGCGCGAGAGGAGCATCGGGTCATCCGCCTCGGTGGCGTGGCCGTCCTTCACCAGGGTGGCGGAAGCCTTGAGGGTGAGCATCACGTAGAAGAAGTAGATCAGCACCATCCCCACCGCCAGCATGGCGCGCATGGCCGGGTTTTCATGCGGCACAAACAGCGCCACGGCGGCGATGGCGAAGGACGCGAGGAAAAAATCCAGGTCACGTTTCAGGCCGGTTTTCTCTGGCGTCAGATGGCCCTGGGTACCGCGCTTCTGCCACACCGACAGCGCCATCAGGCACAGCGACAGGGTGGATAACATCAGCGGCGCGCCGAGGATGGCGCCGACGCCAATTTCCTCGTTCAGTTGCTGGTTCTGGGTGCCCCCGAAAATCGCCAGCAGGGGCACGACGGTCTCTGGCATGGCCGTCCCGATGGCGGCGAAGATCGAGCCGGTGACCCCCTCGGAAATGCCCAGTTTCTCCCCCAGATGTTCCAGCGCATTCACGAAAATCTCGGCGGCGATGAGGATGACGATGAGGAAGAAGAACAGTTCGAGACCGATCATGGACAACTCCGGGTGGCAAGCGGGGCGGATTGTAGCGCCGGCGCCTCGCCGGCGAGGCGCCGGTGCTACAAGGGTTACCATCGCGCCATGCCGCCTCTCGACGAATCCTGTTACCACGTACACCTGGACCACGAAATCACCGCGCCGACGGGGGGAAAGCCGTGACGATCGCGGATTGGCGGCTGGACGCCGAAGGCTGGCTATCCGGTGCGCGCCGGGTCGCTTCGCCCAACCAGGACGCCCGCCCGCAAGGCGAGGTGATTTCACTGGTGGTGATCCACAACATCAGCCTGCCGCCCGGCACATTTGGCGGGTCGGGGGTCGAACAACTGTTCAGCAATTGCCTGAACCCGGACGAACACCCCTATTACGCCGGCATCCACAACCTGCGCGTCTCCAGCCACTTCTTTATCCGCCGCGACGGCGAGTTGATTCAGTTCGTGCCCTGTCGCCAGCGTGCCTGGCATGCCGGCGTATCGACTTGGCGGGGGCGCGAGCGCTGCAATGATTTTTCCATCGGGGTGGAGCTGGAAGGCACGGACGAAATGGCGTTCACCGACGCGCAGTACGCGGTGCTGAATCGCTTATTGGAAGTGCTGCGGGCGGCCTATCCGATCACGGCCCTGGCCGGGCATTGCGACATCGCTGCTGGTCGCAAGAGCGATCCGGGGCCGTGTTTCGATTGGAGCAGGGTCGGGGGGATGTGAGCGGTAGCGCGCCGGCTTTATGTCCCGCCGGGACGGCATCCTTTAACGTGAAACAAGCTCGCGCCTTCACTGTAGCGCCGGTTTCATCATCCGGGGTGGCCTCAATCCATGCCCGTTAGGGCCCGCCGGCTGTATTAAAGACGCCGGCATCCTTGCCGGCGCTACAGGTGCGCGCGGGAATGATGCTCAGGCCGCTTGCGCGTGAATGTGCGCGCCGATCCGCTTGATGCGGTTGTTATCGTCGACATAGACCAGCTTCGGCTCGAAGCTGGCCAGTTCGATTTCGTTGAGGATGGCGTAAGTGGCGATGATCAGCACGTCGCCGACGGCGGCCTTGCGGGCGGCGGCGCCGTTTACCGAAATCATGCCGGAGCCGCGTTGGCCGCGGATGGCATAGGTGGCGAAGCGTTCGCCGTTGTTGACGTTGTAGATCTCGATACGTTCGTACTCACGGATGTCAGCGGCTTCCAGCAGATTGTCGTCGATCGCGCAGGAGCCCTCGTATTCCAGCTCGGAGGCGGTAACGCGCGCGCGGTGCAGCTTAGATTTGAGCAGTGTGCGTTGCATGGCTGACAAGGCGATGTCGGATCGGTGCGCGATTATATTCCCTATTGCGTTGCAACAAAAAACCCACCCTGCCGGGTTTCAGGCCACGCGAACTTCGATGTTGTCGATCAGCCGCGTGGCGCCCAGGCGGGCGGCGGCGAGGATGACCAGATCGCGGGTCTCCGGCGCGGGGGCCAGCAGGTTGGCCTGGGCACGCACCGAGAAGTAATCCACCCGCCAACCATGCGCCGCAAGATCGTTGCTTGCCACCTGTTCGATGCCGGCGTAATCGCGTTCACCCGCGGCGATACGCGCCGCCACTTCGCGTAGCAGCCGAACCAGGCGCGGCGCTTCTTCCCGTTCCGCCGCCGAGAGGTAGCCATTGCGCGAGGACAGCGCCAGGCCATCAGCCGCGCGCGTGGTTTCCGCTTCAAGAATGCGGATCGGCAGGTTGAATTGGCGCACCAGGCCTTTCAGGATGAACAGTTGCTGGTAATCCTTCTTGCCGAAGATCGCCACTGCCGGCTGCACCATGTTGAACAGCTTCAGCACCACGGTGGCGACCCCGGAGAAATGGCCGGGCCGAAAGGCGCCGCACAACTCGGAGGCAATGGGGGGCTGCACCTGAAAGGTTTGCGGTTCCGGATACATCTCGTGCCCATCCGGGGCGAACACGAGGTCGCAGCCGGCGGCGTCGAGTTGCTCGCAATCGGCCGCCAGGGTGCGCGGGTAGCGCTGAAAATCCTCGCCCACGCCGAACTGGAGCGGGTTCACGAAAATGCTGGCGACCACCGGCCGGCCCAGCACCTTGATCTGCTCCACCAGCGCGATATGCCCGGCATGGAGGTTGCCCATCGTCGGCACGAACGCCGTTTCCCGCTGCCCGGCCAGGGCGGCGCGCAGTTCTAGGAGTGTGTGGAGGAGGCGCATGGGTGTCAGAAAACGCGTTGCTGTGATCCGGGTGGCATAGGGGCCGCGTGGCGTCTAATGCGCGGCATATTGTGGCAAACGCACTCAGGCATATTCAACAGGTTGTTGATTCGATGAAGGTGCCGAGCCTGCTCAGGTCATGAGACCAGATTATGGCGAGTCCCCGCGTAGGTCCTGCCACTGCCTGTGTTGATGTTTCCATTCAGCCAGCCGACCAGTCGCTCCATCAGACCCTTCGCAAGAGGTTCACGCGGGTACAGGCCATGTGCTACGTTGATATGCTGCGCATCGCAGGTGTTGAGCGTGAATTGAGGTGGCCGGCGCGCCATATAGGGGCAGAGGATGGGTGCCGGCGCCTTGAGCCCCACCGACCACCATGCCAGATGTCGTTTGCTCCAGTAACCTGGCCACGGTGTACACGGAAAAGCTCCCCAAGTTCGATAACGCCATCCGTGTTGGGAGCATTCGGACGAACGATGATCGACCAACGCGGTTCGGCCTGTAATCGATCTCGCGCAATGTCTGTGCCGTCGGTCAATCCGTTTAGTTGAACCAGTTCGGCGACCGAGCGCACTCGAATCGGCTCGGCGATTTCTCCCACGCGGAAGCAAGTAATTGCTGCTGTGGTCGCTATTCCAGGAAACGCCGCGACTGTTGGCTCCAGCACATGCAGTGCGATGCCGCCAAGTTCTTTGAGCAGGAGTCCGCGCAAGGCGGAGCCGTAATTCACGTCCATCCACTCTGCCGAAGTAATGAACGCACCCACATCGCCCTTCTTGGCAAGGAGGCAGGTTTGCAGGAAAAAATGCAGATGCAGGCCCGCCAGGGCGCTGGCCTTGATGCCAAAGTGAGCGAACCGCGATGCGTACCAGTCTTTCCAGGCCAGGGCGATTTCATGGTGGCGCACATAGGGTGGGTTGCCGATGAAGGCTGTCACGCCGACGTGGGGCGGCAAATTGATCTTGCGATAGTCATCGACCATCACCGTTACGCGTCCTGCCCAACCGCGCACGCTCAAGTTGGCGCGCAGCATCAGCGCGGCAAGTGGATCCATTTCAACGGCCACAAGATGGGCATCTGGAAACATCTCTCCCGCTGCCAGAATGAAGCGGCCAGAGCCGGCGCCTGGATCGACGACACGGGTCGGAGTGCCTTGGCTGGCGAGCCAGGCCATCATTGAGCGCACGATAGGATGCGGCGTATAGACCGCCCCGGCGGCGCGGCGATCCTGGGCTGAACGAATCGTCGAGAAAGCATCGCCAAGCGGATCGCCCCCCGCAAGGATTTGGCTGCGCACGCCATCCACATCGCGCAAGTTGAGCGATACCGCCGGGCTTGTGCTCGCCAACTTGCATTCAGCGGCAGACAAACCGGCTTGCCAGCCCATCAAGGCCAAACACATCGCAATCAGGTCTTGTTCAGCCCAGATGGTCTGGCTCGCCATTATTCTTCGGGCGTCGTTGAGTGGCGGTGGGAGCGGCAGGTCGAACAGAGATGCTTGCGGGGCGTCCAGCATGGTCATCAGAAGCTGTGTTCCCGCCCGGGAAACTCGCCCCCCTTCACCGCGGCGACATAGCCGCTTACCGCGTTGGCGATATTCCAGGCACCTTCCATGAAGTCCTTGGCGAAGCGCGGCGGTTTTTCAGTGAGGCCAAGCAGATCGTTGAGCACCAATACCTGGCCATTGCAGTCGGGGCCGGCGCCGATGCCGATGCTGGGGATGCCGAGACGCTGGGTGGCTTCCCCGGCGAGCACGGCGGGAATGGATTCCAGCACCAGCATTTGCGCGCCGGCGTTTTCCAGGCTCGCCGCATCCTCGATCAGGCGAGCGGCGGCGCTACCCTCGCGCGCCTGGCTGCGGTAGCCGGTGGTGTTGACCGATTGCGGCAGCAGCCCGAGGTGGCCGCATACCGGGATGCCGCGTTGGACCAGGAAGCGCACGCTCTCGACCATCACCGCGCCGCCTTCCAGCTTGACCATGTTGGCGCCCGCCGTGAGCAGTCTGGCGGCAGCCGCGAAGGCTTGTTGCGGGCTTTGCTGATAGGCGCCGAACGGCAGATCGGCGACGATGAAGGCGCGCCCGTTGGCGCCGCGCGCCACCGCTTCGGTGTGATAGGCCATCTGCTCCAGGGTGACGGCCAGGGTGGTGCCGTGGCCCTGCACGGTCATGCCGAGGGAATCGCCCACCAGCAGGATATCGACGCCGTTGTCGGTGAGCAGGCGGGCAAAGCTGGCGTCGTAGCAGGTGAGGGCGGCGAGCTTCTCGCCTTTCTCGACCAGGGCCATCAGTTGCGGCAGAAACATGATCACATTCCCTTATTGAAGAATTCGCCGTAGGCGCGCGCCGTTTCGGTCCGACTGCCAGCTTCAGGCGGCGTTCAGATCATCACGGGGCAGCCGGCGCGGCATCGCGCCGGTTGAGTTGGCCACTGAGTTGGCCACTATCAAGGCCAGGCAGTCGGCAACACTGCCCTTGCCGGGAATGAGCTGCCCCGGGGCGATGTCGTGCATCGGCTGGAGCACGAAGGCGCGTTCGTACATGCGCGGATGCGGCAGGCTGAGGCCGGGTTCGTGCAGCACCAGGCCGTCGTAGAGCAACAAGTCGAGGTCGAGGGTGCGCGGCGCATTTTTGAAGTCGCGGCGGCGGCCGTGGCGCGCTTCGATTTCCAGCAGGGCTTCGAGCAGCGCGCGTGGCGCAAGGCGGGTGGTGATCAGTGCGACCGCGTTGACGAAATCGGGCTGCGCGGCATAACCCTCCGCTGCCGAGAGATACAGCGCGGAACGCGCGGTGAGGCGAGTATTTGGCAGGCGCGCCAGTTCGTCCAAGGCCTGCTCGACCTGCGCCGCCGGGTTGCCCAGATTAGCGCCCAGGGCGATGAATGCCCGCATTTCAGTCGCCTTCCGCGGGGCTGGCATTGGACGGTTTGCGCCGTTTGCGGCGCCGGCGCTGGGTGTCTGTGCTCTGCGCCGGCAGCAGCATTTCCGCGCGTTCGGCTTCGCCGGCATCCTGGAAGCGGCCCCACCAGTCCGCCAGTTCCTGGCTGGCATCGCCACTTTCGGCGCGGATCATAAGGAAATCGTAGGCGGCGGATAGACGCGGGTGGCTGAGCAGGCGAAACGGGCGGGCCCCGGCGCGCTGCTCGAAGCGGCTTTGCAATGACCAGATTTCCTTGATCATGCCGTCGAGGCGGCGCGGGAAGGCCAGTGCGCGGCGCTGCCGTTCCAAGGCGGTATCCATCGCCTCGAACAGCGCGGATTGCTCGGGCAAGCCGCGCGTGCGGTTCTTCCGCAATTCCTCGCGCATGTCGAACCACAGCAGGCTGGCCAACATGAAGGCGGGCGAAGCGGAATGGCCCTGGCGAATACGCAAGTCGGTGTCGTGCAGGGCGCAGTGCAGGAATTTTTGCCGCGCCGGGTCATCCAGGAGGGCGTCCAGCATGGGCAACACGCCGTGGTGCAGGCCTTCCGCGCGCAATTGCTTCACCCCCCGCTCGGCGTGGCCGGAAAGCAGCAGCTTCATCATTTCGTCGAACAGGCGCGAAGGCGGGATGCGCGCCAGCATGGCGGCCAGTTCGGCGATCGGCGCGCGGGTGGCCGGGTCGATGTGGAATTCCAGCTTGGCCGCGAAGCGAGCCGCCCGCAGCATGCGCACCGGGTCTTCGCGGTAACGCTGGGCCGGGTCGCCGATCATGCGTAGCACCTTTTTCCGCGCGTCGGCGACGCCGCCATGCCATTCCCAGACTTCCTGTTTTTCCGGGTCGTAATACAGGGCGTTGATCGTGAAATCACGGCGAGCGGCGTCTTCTTCCTGTGAGCCAAAGACGTTGTCGCGCAGCAGCATTCCGTCGGCGGAGGTGACCCGGGCATCGTCTTCCTCGTCTTCCGCCAGTGGGGTTGCGGCGCGGAAGGTGGTGACTTCGATCAGGTCCGGGCCGCAATAGACGTGCACGATCTGGAACCGGCGGCCGATGACCCGCGAGCGGCGGAACAGGCGGCGGATTTCATCAGGGGTGGCATTGGTGGCGACGTCATAGTCTTTGGGCGTGCCGCCCAGCAGAAGATCGCGCACCGCGCCACCCACCACGAAGGCGGCATAGCCTTCGCGCGCCAGGGTGTCGGTGACCTTGAGTGCGCAACTGTGGATTTGCTCGCGTCGGATGCCATGTTTATCGAGCGGCAGAATGCGTGGCCCGGTGGCCGTTTTCTTTCCTAATACCTTGTTGATCAGGCGGCGGATCATCGGCGCCGGGTTCCTTTCAGAATGGTCGGTTACAGAAAGCGGCGAATTATCCTTGATTCCTCAGTTGAACGCGCCCGAGTGTGCGGCTGGCAAGGCGCAACGACACGCATGGCCGGTCCCTGCAAGGAGGCGCAACGCAGCCAGACGGCACGCCAGCCGTGCAATCGGGCGCGTAGCGGGTTCACCCAAATGGCGAGGCCTGGCAAAGGCCGCACGGCCTGCATTCATGAAGCGGTTCGAGGGCTGAGGAGCGGTCAACTGAGGAATTGGAGATTATATGCTGGCTTGCCCGAGAGGGGCTTGCAGGCTACATTACCGCGCGTTTTCGGGTGTTCAAGGAATCCTGTGTTAGCTCTCATCGAAGCTGCTGGCTGGCCCATCTGGCCGCTTATCATCGCCTCCATTCTGTCCCTGGCCATCATTTTCGAGCGTTTCTATACCCTGCGCCGTGTCACGGTGATCCCCCCGGGCTTGCTCGACCAGACGATCGACAATCTGCGCCACCACGGCGCCAATCCCGATCTGCTGCGCGCGCTGGCCGAAGGCTCCGCCATGGGGCGCATTCTGGCCGCCGGGGTACGCAACATCGGCGCTACCCGCGAGGTGATGAAGGAATCCCTGGAAGAAGCCGGGCGCGCCGTCGGCCATGATCTGGAACACTATCTTTCCACCCTCGGCACCATCGCCTCGGTGGCGCCGCTCATGGGGTTGTTCGGCACCGTGGTTGGCATGATCGAAATCTTCGGCTCGCAATCGCCCACGGGAGGCAACCCCGCGGTCCTCGCGCACGGCATCTCGGTGGCGCTCTACAACACCGCCCTCGGCCTGATCGTCGCCATCCCCAGCATGATCTTCTACCGCTTTTTCCGCAGCCGGGTGGATGCCCTGCTGGTGGACATGGAGCAGCAGGCGATCAAGCTGGTGGAGATCGTTCACGGCGAGCGCAAATGAACTTCTCGCCCGACCGCCGCCGCGACGCGCCGGAGATCAACCTGATCCCGTTGATTGACGTGCTGCTGGTGATCCTGATCTTCCTCATGGTGACCACCACCTATGCGCGTTTTTCCGAGTTGCAGATCAACCTGCCACAAGCCAAGGGCGACAGCGCCAAGGAAATGCCCGCGCAGATCACGGTGAATGTCGATGACCGCGGCAGTTATTCGGTCAACAGCACCGGTGTGGCCTATGCCGGAGTCGACTCGCTGGTGCGGGCGCTGAAAACGGCGGCGGGGCGGCAGCCCGACCCGGTCATCGTTATTTCCGCAGATGCCCAGGCCACCCATCAATCGGTGATCCGCGTGATGGATGCGGCGCGGCGCGCGGGTTACCCGCGGGTGACCTTCGTGACGCAAAGCCCCACCCAGGAGTGAACAAGCTGCTGGAAAGCTGCTGGTACGGCCACTGTCGCATCCGCTTCCTGCTGGTTCCCCTGAGCCTGATCTTCTTCCTGTTGGTCGCTTGCCGCCGCCTGGCCTATCGTGTTGGCCTGTTCCGAGTGCGGCGCCTGCCCGTGCCGGTCATCGTGGTGGGCAATCTCGGCGTCGGCGGCAGTGGCAAGACCCCACTCACCCTGCGCATCGCGCAATGGCTGGCCGAACTCGGTTACCACCCCGGCATCATCAGCCGCGGTTATGGCGGACGTGCCCGCGCGGCCATGCCCGTGCGGGCGGACAGCGATCCCGCGCGGGTCGGCGATGAGCCGGTGCTCCTGGCGCGGCGCGCCGCCTGTCCGGTGTGGATCGGCCGCAAGCGGGTGGAGGCGGGACGGCAATTACTGGCTTGCCACCCGGAAGTGGATGTCCTCGTCGCCGACGACGGTTTGCAGCATTACGCGCTCGATCGCGATATGGAAATTGTCGTGGTGGATGGCCTGCGCGGTTTTGGCAATGGTTGGTTGCTGCCGGCCGGTCCGCTACGCGAGCCGATCAAGCGCCTCGCCACGGTGGATGGGGTGGTGGTCAACGGCGGCAATCCCGCCGATTTCAACCTGCCGCCTCCCCGCTTCGCCATGCGTCTTTCCGGGGCAACCTTCTGCAACCTGCGCGACCCCACGCAGACCACCGTCGCCGCGGATTTCGCCAAACGGCGGGTTCACGCGCTGGCGGGCATCGGCCATCCACCCCGTTTCTTCGATCACCTGGCGGGCCTCGGGGTGAACGTCATCCCACACGCCTTCCCTGATCACCATGTCTACACGGCGAACGATCTGCCCGCCGGCACCTTGCTCATGACCGAGAAAGACGCCGTCAAATGTGCCGCCTTCGCCCCTCCGGATGCCTGGTTCCTGGCGGTTGACGCCATCCTTCCGCCAGGACTAAAAACCCTCATCGACCACACTCTGAAAGCCCGCCATGGACCCCAAACTGCTTGAAATCCTCGTCTGCCCCCTGTGCAAAGGCCCGCTGGTTCACCAGAAGGACCGGAACGAAAACGAATTGATTTGCAAGGCGGATCGCCTCGCCTTTCCTATCCGCGACGGCATCCCGGTTATGTTGGAAGAAGAAGCGCGGCGCCTGGCCGCGACTGAAGAAATCACCTGAGTTCCAATGGCCACGCGCTTTCCCCTGCAATCCTTGCTGGATCATTCCCGGCACCGCTGGCACGCGGCGGAGCGCCTGTTGCTTATGCTTAAGCGCAAGGAAGAAGCCGCGCGCCAGCGGCGGGATGAACTGCAAGGCTACAAACGCGACTATGAACAGCGCCTCACCGGGGAAGCCGGTTCGCGCGGCATGGCAATCCACCTCCTGCGCGATTACCACACCTTCCTTGGCAAACTCGAAGTTGCCATCCGCCACCAGGAAGACGAAGTCGCCCAGGCGACCGCGCGTTGGCAAGGCGCGCATGACAACTGGCTGGCCCTGCGCCAGAAGGTGAAAGCCTACGAAGCTCTGGCCGAACGCCACCGCGACCAGGAACGCCAGCGCGAGGAAAAATGCGACCAACGCGTGACCGACGAACAGGCCGCGCGCCGTCATGTGCCTTAGGAGCCTGTCGGACTTTGGAATCGTCGGCTGCAAACCGACCGCGGCGGTCCCTTTTTCACCGGCTTTTTGCCCCATGGCTGGGCTATGCGGCGGCAAATCCGGCAAAAACTGGCCTCGCTGGGGCCGCTTTTGGCTGCGCCGAAACATCGCTGGCTCGTTTTCGCTATCGACGACCAAAGTCCGGCAGGCTTCTAGCCCGGATATTGCATGAATTCGCGTGATGATCGCGCAGACCATTGTTTGTAATGGGAATTTTGCGAAGGAGCGGCGTAGTTATTCATACGCCCGACTGAGCAAGACTTTCCAGTGCGGACAAGGGACCAGTGAGGGCGCGCGAGTATTCATGCAATATCCGGGCTAGGTGAAGCTCTGAGGCGCCGGCGAAGGCGCGAGTGCTGGCGTTGTTCGCTCACCCTCGGAGCCGCTGAAAAAGCCCCTACCTTTCGCTATCCGGGCGGGTAGGGGGGGATTCAAGTTTGACCCGATTACTCGGGTATTGCATACTTTCAAGACTTATTCGTCCTGAATCGCTTCATGTTCAATCATCTGCGGGAAGACATACGTGTCGTATTCGACCGGGATCCGGCGGCGCGCACCTTTTTCGAGGTGCTCACCACTTATCCTGGCCTGCACGCGATTCTTTGGCACCGCCTGTCGCATCGGCTGTGGAACGCCGGATTCAAGTGGCTGGCGCGTGTGTCCAGCCATATGGCGCGCTGCTTCACCGGGATTGAGATTCATCCGGGCGCTTGCATCGGCCGCCGCGTGTTCATTGACCACGGCATGGGTGTGGTGGTGGGCGAGACTGCCATCGTCGGCGATGACTGCACGCTGTATCACGGCGTCACCCTGGGCGGCACCTCGTGGAACAAGGGCAAGCGCCACCCCACGCTTGAAGCCGGGGTCATTGTCGGCGCCGGCGCCAAGATTCTCGGTCCCATCACCCTGGGCGCGGGCGCCAAGGTGGGTTCGAACGCGGTGGTGGTCAAGGATGTGCCGGCTGGGGCTACGGCGATTGGCATTCCGGCGCGCATCCTCGATTCCGAACAGGACAAGATGCGCGAGGAAGCCGCCAAGAAGCTGGGCTTCTCCGCCTATGCGGTATCCAGCGACATGAACGACCCGGTGGTGAAGGCCATCCACGGCCTGGTGGGCCACTCCGCGCTGACCGACCAGCGCATCGAGTGGATCATCGCCGAATTAAAACGCCTGGGGGGAGGCGCCGAGGATGAAAAAGAAGGCGGTAAAACCGATGATCATTTCGATCCAGCCTACCTGAACAAAATTGTCGATTAACCCTCTATATAATACTTGACCAGAATAATCGGGATTAGTAGAGTGTTGGCGTCTTCCATCAAACATCGAGGTTCACCATGCGCTTGACCACCAAAGGACGTTTCGCGGTAACCGCGATGATTGACCTGGGGCTGCGGCACCAACGTGGCCCCATTACCCTGGCGGGTATCAGCGAGCGCCAGCGCATTTCCCTGTCATACCTGGAACAGTTGTTCGGGCGCCTGCGCCGCCAGGGTATTGTCGACAGTGTGCGTGGCCCCGGTGGCGGCTATACCCTGGCCAGGCCGATGGGTGAAATCTCGGTGGCGGCGATCATCCGTGCCGTGGACGAGCCGATCGACGCCACCCAGTGCGGTGGCCTGGGCAATTGCCACGATGACCGCGAATGCATGACCCACGAGTTGTGGACGAGCTTGAACACGCGTATCTACGACTACCTGGACTCGGTATCGCTGGGAGATCTGGTCACCAAGCAATTGGCAAAACAGGCGGAAGAAGATGCGGCCCCGCGCAAGGAAACCCGCCGGGTGATCGGCTCGGCGGAAATCAAGGCCGCATTTTGACGACCGGCGACACACGCTAGACGGAGCATGATTGATATGGTCAAAACCCCCATTTACCTCGACTACTCGGCGACCACGCCGGTGGACCCGCGCGTGGCCGCGAAGATGATGCCCTACCTCACCGAGGTGTTCGGCAACCCGGCCTCACGCTCCCACGTGTTCGGCTGGGATGCCGGCGATGCGGTGGAAGAGGCGCGCGGCCACGTTGCGGCGCTGGTGAACGCCGACCCCAAGGAAATCGTCTGGACTTCTGGCGCCACCGAGTCCGACAACCTCGCCATCAAGGGCGCGGCGCATTTCTACCAGGGCAAGGGCCGCCATCTGATCACGGTGAGGACCGAGCACAAGGCGGTGCTCGATACCTGTCGTGAGCTGGAACGCGAAGGCTATGAAGTCACCTACCTGGGAGTACGGCCCAATGGCCTGATCGACCTGGAAGAACTCAAGGCCGCGATCCGCCCCGATACCATCCTAGTTTCGGTGATGTTCGTGAACAACGAGATCGGCGTCATCCAGGACATTCCGGCCATCGCTGAGCTGTGCCGTGCCAGGGGCATCCTGTTCCATGTCGATGCGGCACAGGCGACCGGCAAGGTGGAAATCGACCTGTCCAAACTGAAGGTCGACCTCATGTCCTTTTCCGCGCACAAGACCTACGGACCGAAAGGGATCGGGGCGCTGTATGTGCGGCGCAAACCGCGCGTGCGCCTGGAAGCGCAGATGCACGGTGGGGGCCATGAGCGGGGCATGCGTTCTGGCACCCTGGCCACCCACCAGATCGTCGGCATGGGCGAAGCCTTCCGCCTCGCCCGGTTGGAAATGGGCGCGGAAACCGAGCGCATCCGGTTCTTGCGCGACAAGCTCTGGAAAGGCTTGCAGGACATCGAGGAGGTCCACCTGAACGGCGATTTCGAACGCCGCATCGCCGGCAACCTCAACGTCAGCTTCAACTTCGTCGAGGGCGAGAGCCTGATCATGGCGATCAAGGATCTGGCCGTATCGAGCGGTTCCGCCTGCACCTCGGCCAGCCTGGAACCGTCCTATGTGCTCAAGGCGCTGGGGCGCAACGACGAACTGGCGCACAGTTCCATCCGCTTTACCATCGGCCGCTTCACCACCGAAGCGGAGATCGACTACACCATCAAGCTGTTGCACGAAAAGATCGGCAAGCTGCGCGAAATGTCGCCGCTGTGGGAGATGTACAAAGACGGTATCGACCTCAATACGGTGCAATGGGCTGCCCACTGAAGATAGACAGGTAAGGAGAAAAAAATGGCATACAGCGAACAAGTTCTCGACCACTACGAAAACCCCCGCAACGTCGGCGGCTTTGACAAGAATGAGGGGGGGGTCGGCACCGGCATGGTGGGCGCACCAGCCTGCGGCGACGTGATGAAGTTGCAGATCAAGGTGAACGATCAGGGCATCATCGAGGATGCCAAGTTCAAGACCTATGGCTGCGGCTCGGCGATCGCCTCTTCGTCCCTGGTGACCGAATGGGTCAAGGGCAAGACCCTGGACGAGGCGATGAACCTCAGGAATACCCAGATCGCCGAGGAACTGGCCTTGCCGCCAGTGAAGATCCACTGCTCCATCCTGGCGGAAGACGCCATCAAGGCGGCGGTGGCGGATTACAAACAGAAGCATGGCAACATGGCCGGCAGCGAGGAGTACACCGCCTGCAATCCGCCGGTTGCCTCCTGAGGAGTTGACCATGGCTGTCACCCTTTCTGAACGCGCCGCCACCCACATCAAGAATTTTCTGGCCAAACGCGGCTCCGGGCTGGGCCTCAAGCTTGGCGTGCGTACCTCCGGTTGCTCCGGCATGGCCTACAAGCTGGAATTCGTCGATAGCGAAGACCCGGAAGACAGCAAGTTCGAGTGCCACGGCGTCACCCTGTATGTCGACCCCAAGAGCTTGTCCTACCTGGAAGGCACGGAACTGGATTTCGTGCGCGAAGGGCTGAATGAAGGCTTCAAGTTCAACAACCCCAACGTCAAGTCGCAGTGCGGCTGTGGCGAATCGTTCAACGTGTAGCGCCGGCGCCCCGCCGGCTTTTCATGCTCGACTTCTCCCGCAACCATTTCGAACTGCTCGGCCTGCCCGTCTCCTACGCGCTGGATTCCGCGCGCCTGGATCAGGCCTATCGCGACCTCCAGGCGGAAGTTCATCCGGACAAGTTCGCCCATGCCTTCGATGCCGAGCAGCGGCTGTCCATGCAGTGGGCAACCCGGGTGAACGAGGCTTATCAGACGCTGCGCCACCCCTTCGATCGCGCCAACTATCTGCTGCAATTACAGGGCATCCACGCGATGGATGCGAATAACACGTCCATGCCGATGGATTTTCTGGTGCGGCAGATGGCATGGCGCGAGCAACTGGAAGCCGCGAAAGCCGCGCAAGATGCCGCGGCGCTGGATCGCCTGGAGAAGACCCTGCATACCGAAGCGCGCGAATTCCAGGCGCTGCTGGCCGAAGAAATCGACCAGCAGCGGAATTACCCCCTGGCCGCCGAGACCCTGCGCAAACTGCGCTTCACCGACAAGTTGCTGGCCGATGTCGGCGCCGCCTACGAGGAATTGGGGTGAGGGGTGAGGCATAAAGGGGCGCGTCGTCTTACCTCTTACGCCTCACTCCTTACGCCTCACGAAACATGGCTCTCCTGCAAATCTCCGAACCCGGCCTTTCCACCGCGCCACACCAGCACCGGCTGGCGGTGGGTATCGATCTGGGCACCACCAATTCCCTGGTTGCCACGGTGCGCAACGGCGTCGCCGTGGTGCTCAACGATGCCCACGGCCACGGCCTGTTGCCCTCGGTGGTGCGTTATCTGAAGAATGGGGTGACCCAGGTTGGCCATGGCGCCCAGCGCCAAGCCGCGGAAGACCCCTACAACACGATCATCTCGGCCAAGCGCTTCATGGGGCGCGGCATCAAGGACATCCCGGACCTGGCTACCATGCCCTATCAGTTCATCAATGCGCCGGGCATGGTGCAGATCAAAACGGTCGCCGGGGTGAAAAGCCCGGTCGAAATCTCCGCCGAAATCCTCAAAGTGTTGAGGGCGCGCGCCGAGGCCAGCCTGGGTGGCGAACTGGTCGGCGCGGTCATCACCGTGCCGGCCTATTTCGACGACGCGCAGCGCCAGGCCACCAAGGATGCCGCGCGCCTGGCCGGGCTCAACGTGCTGCGTTTGCTCAACGAACCCACCGCCGCCGCCATCGCCTACGGCCTCGACAATGCCGCCGAAGGCCTTTACGCGGTGTACGACCTGGGTGGCGGCACCTTCGATATTTCCATTCTCAAACTCACCCGTGGCGTCTTCGAAGTGCTCGCCACCAATGGCGATTCCGCCCTCGGCGGCGATGACTTTGACCGCCGCATCTACTGCTGGATCCTCGAACAGGCCAAGGTCCACACCCTTGACGACCGTGACAAGACCTTGCTGATGGCCCGTGCCCGCGAGGCCAAGGAAACCCTCTCCGAGCATCCCTCGGCGCACATCACCGTGGTGCTTTCCACCGGCGAAGTGGTCAACCTCAACCTGAGTGAAGAGACCTTCAACGAAATGACCGCCAGCCTGGTCAACAAGACCCTGCTGCCTTGCCGCAAGGCATTGCGCGACGCCGGGCTGACCGTGGAAGAAGTGAAGGGCGTGGTGATGGTTGGCGGCTCCACCCGCATTCCGCGCGTCTTGGCTGCGGTGGGCGAATTCTTTGGCCAGACCCCGCTCACCAACCTTGATCCGGACAAGGTCGTGGCCCTGGGCGCGGCGATCCAGGCCAACGTTCTGGCCGGCAACAAGGGTGGCGACGATTGGCTGCTGCTCGACGTGGTGCCGCTGTCGCTCGGCCTGGAGACCATGGGCGGCCTCACGGAAAAAATCATCCCGCGCAACGCCACCCTTCCCACCGCCCGCGCCCAGGAGTTCACCACTTACAAGGATGGCCAGACCGCCATGAGCATCCATGTGGTGCAGGGCGAGCGTGAACTGGTCGCCGACTGCCGCTCGCTGGCGCGCTTCGAATTGCGCGGCATCCCCCCCATGGTGGCCGGGGCGGCGCGTATCCGCGTGACTTTCCAGGTTGATGCCGATGGCCTGCTCTCGGCTAGCGCGCGGGAATTGGGCACCGGGGTAGAGGCCCATATCGCCGTGAAGCCCTCTTACGGTCTGACCGACGACGAAGTTGCGCGCATGCTGCAAGACTCCTACGCCCACGCCCACGACGACATGGCCGCGCGCAACCTGGCAGAAGCCCAGGTGGACGGCCACCGCCTGATCGATGCGACCGAGGCCGCCCTCAGGGAAAACGGCGCTGTGCTGCTCAATGATGATGAACGTGCTCGGGTTGGAAAATTGCTGGCCGCCCTCAAACTTGCCCTGGACGGAGAAGATCTCGCCGCCGTTAAACGCGCCACCGAAGCGCTCAACCAGGGCACGGTAGAATTCGCCGCCCGGCGCATGGATTCAAGCGTCAAACACGCGCTCACCGGGCAGCGCCTGGATGCGCTGGAAATCTGAACCGAGCCCCGCCATGCCTCAATTGATTGTCCTTCCCCACGTCGAACTCTGCCCGGACGGCGCCGTCCTTTCCGCCCAGAAAGGCGTCTCCCTCTGCGATACCCTGCTGGAAAACGGCATTGAGATCGAACATGCCTGCGAGAAATCCTGCGCCTGCACCACCTGCCATGTCATTGTGCGTGAAGGCTTCGCCAGCCTTTCCGAAGCCACGGAGATGGAAGAGGATCTGCTCGACCGCGCCTGGGGTCTGGAGCCTACCTCACGCCTGTCTTGCCAGGCGCTGATGGGCAAGGAGGACGTGGTGGTGGAAATCCCGAAATACACCATCAACATGGTGAAAGAAGGGCATTGAAATGAGGCTACGCAAATGAAATGGACTGACACCCTGGACGTCGCCATCGCCCTGGCCGAACATCACCCGGACGTGGACCCGCGCTACGTGCGCTTTACCGACCTGCATCGCTGGGTCATGGAACTGGAAGACTTTTCGGACGACCCCAATCGTTCCGGGGAGAAGATTCTGGAAGCCATTCAAATGGCGTGGATCGAGGAAATAGATTGAAAACCTTGTTGCTTGCCCTGGCCTGTGCTTTGCCGTCCTTCGCCAGCGATGCCGCCGACCGCCTCAGCTTCAAAGGCGTCGAACTCGGCTCTCCCCTCGCTCGCGTCGCCAGTGACCCGCGCCATGACTGCCGCGCGGTCAACACGCCGATCGGCGACACCATTTGCAGCCTGCGCCCGCGCGAGGTGGAAACCATCGCCGGCGCGCCCGTCGCCTCGCTGTTCTACTACTACGACAGCGGGGTTTTGACCGGCATCCAGATCACCCTCGCGGCCAAGGACTTTCAGCGTGTGGTGGATGCCTTGGGCGGCAAATATGGTCCCGGAAAACTGAGCGTCGAGAAGGTCAAGAATCTCAACGGCAAAGAGTTCGAAGACCGTACTTACCACTGGCAACGTCCGGATGGCAGCGTGCGGGCGCAACGTTATGCCGGTCGCGTCGACAAATCGATGATCCGCTATAGCGATGACCAGGCCGTCCGCCGGGTACAAGCGCGCCGTACCGCCGCAAAAGACCCGCGCAAGGATTTGTAGGCTACGAACTGGGTCGCCGCAAAGGCCGGAACAGCCGTCCATCCTCATGCAGAAAGCGGGTGAAAAACTCGAACAACACCAATCGCGTGGTCTGCACGTAGACCACCAGGCCTTCCAGCACCAGGCTGAACAGATTACCCACCAGCAGCACCAGCGCCACCGCCAGGTGATGTTCGACCCCGCTTGCCAGCGTCATGATCGCCAGCGACAGGGCCGCATGGCCGAGGGCGAAGGCGCCGACGCGCACGAACGACAAGGTGTTTATCGCCAGTTCGAAGGAAGAAAGAAGCAACTGTCCCAAGGCGCCAGGCAGGGCTCGCGGGTTGCGTTCGATCACCAGCGTTCCCACGAAATACTGAAGCAAGGCCAGCCCCGCCAGCCAGAACGCCGCCGGCGCGAACAGCCCCAGGAGCAGGGCGGCATACAGCAGCAGCAGCGCGCCATCCAGCCAGACCCAGGTGCGCAGTTCGCCTCGCCAGGCCGCCGCCAGGCCGGAGAAGACCAGGCCCAGCAACATCAGCAGCACGCCGAATAGCACGGGAACGGACAACACCACCAATGGGTTATCCAGCGGCTTCAGCCAGAGGGCCGGGATCAGCTCGTCGAAGCCAAAGACCTCTCCGAACAACAGCCCGAAGACCATGGCCGAAATGCCGCAGGGAATGAGAAAACGGAACTGCGGCCAGCGCTGCCAGAAGATCGCCGCGAACAGTGCCAGCATCAGTCCGTGGCCGACATCCGGAAACATGTAGCCGAACAGCAGCGGCACCAGCACCGCCAGCAGGCCGCTCGGGTCTACCTCGGCGCCGCCGGGGATGCCCCACATGCGCAACAGCGGCTGGAACGGGCGTGCCCACCAGGCATTCAGCAGGGCCACCGGCGCGACGGCCGCAGCGGGCGGGTTGGGAAACCGCACCATCGCCTCGATGCCGGCCACATGCAAAGCCTGGCTCAAACGTTGTGGGTCGACGCTGGTGGTCCAACCGGTGACGTGGCAAAGCTTGCGTTCGCCCAGCGTGCGTGCCGCATGCTCCAGATACCAGCGCAGGGTTTCCGCATTGGCGCGCGCTGCGGCCATCTCGGCATCCTTTTTCAGCGCTTGCAGTTTTGCTTCCTGTTGCGCGATCGCGCGCGCCCCCTTCGCCAGTTGCGCCAGCAACAGCCGTTTTTGCCGTATCGGGCCGCCGCTGAGCCAGACAGGAATCCCTACCTGCTCGCAATCCGCTGCCAGCACCAGGCGGCTGATCAGTTCGCGTTGTTCGGGAGCGCCGATGAAATAGAGGAACTCATGTTCCGCGCCATGCGCGATCCGCTCCACCACCCCTTGCAGTTCCGGCGCCAGGGTGCGGTCATGTGGGCAGGCGAACAGGCATTTGCAGAGAAAGCGGGTTTCCCGGAACACCCCTTCCAGATCAAACCCCGCCGGGCGCATCGCCTCCAGACATTCCGCCAGTAGCAACAGATGCGCATGTTCGGCGCGCAGTTGCGCCAGATGCTCGCGCACAAAATCGACCTGCGCGCTCCAGATACGAAGCCGGTGCAGAGCCTGGTTGGCGATATGCGCGGAATCACCGAACAGCGCGGTGGGATGGGCTATCCCGGCGGGCAGGTCCACCTCGTGTTCCGCCGCCAGCGCCGTGAAGCGATCCAGGAAGAAGCGCAGCCGCTCCAGGTCTGGCATTTCCTCCTGGCGCGGGTCCAGTTCCAGTTGCACCACCCCGGTATCGGCCAGCACGCTGGTGGCGCGCACGGTCTGATCGCGTGGCACATACGTCTCGAACCATTTCGCCTGGGCAGGTCTCAGCGCCATTTCGCATCCCTGGGAGCCTGTCGGAATTGAAGGGAAATCGGCTGCAAATCCGTCTGGACGGTCCATTTTTCGCCGCTTTCTTGGGCAATAGTTCGACTATTGCCCGGCGAAAGCGTCAAAAACTGTCCTCGCCCAGCCGAATTTTCGCTTCGATTCTTCAAGTCCGACAGGCTCCTCGAAAACCCCGCGACCAAGAGATCGTTCCGCGAGTTATCGGGAGCTGGTTCGAAGGGGATGGACGCCTCAGCAGGCCAGCCCATGTAGCCCGCACAGATAGCGCTTCACCAGCGCCAGTGCAATCCACAGCCAGAACAACAGGAAGAAAGTCAGCATCGGTACATGGGCGTCGAGGATGAAGCGTGGCGTGATAAAGCGCACCACTTTGATCACGGGCCCGGTGATGATTTCCAGAATCTTGTAGAACAGATTGGCGTGGCGTTGCTTCCCCGCCAGTAAAGCCAGCACACCCTGGCCGATCAGGGCAAATCCGGCCACTTCTACCAGCGCGCGTGCCGCGCTGGCCAAGAGAAGATCGAGTTGCATGAAATTCATCAAAGAGCAGGTAACGAGGGGGATTCTAGCTTGCCCCTTGGCGCTGGCATCGCGAAAATCCGGGCCGCCCTCATTGCCCAAACCGACATGAACTTCGACTCCTTCCGCTTCACCCTCCGTGCCGTGATCTTCGACTGGCTGCGTCAACCTGAACGCGCCCTGAATGCCTATGCCGACGCTTTCCGCGCCAACCCGATGGACGTCCGCGCCGCCCGTGGCATCGCCTGGATCCATGCCCAGAAGCAGCGCTGGCCCGCCGCGGCGGAATGGTTCGACAAGGCGCTGGCGTTGCAGCCTGGCCATGCCGACACCTGGTTCAACCTGGCTTACGTGCGCGAGCAGAGTGGCAATCTGGCGGCCGCGCGGGACGCCTTCCGGCGCGCCAGCGAACTCAATCCGAAACACGATCGCGCCTGGTATGGCTTAGGGCTGGCCTACGCCCAGCAAGGCGAGCACGCGGCCGCCGCCGAGGCGTTGCAACACGCCGCCGAACTTCAGCCCATGAACGGTATCGCCTGGTATGCGCTGGGTATGGCGCGCCATCACAACCACCAACCTGAAGCCGTGGAAACCGTTATCCGCCACCTCGCATTGAACGAACCGCAAACCGCGCGCCGTTTGATTCTGGATGCGGAACGCGCCGATCTGGCGGATCTGGTGGAGATGCCGTAACGGCTGTCGGCTAATCCAGGCACAAATGAAAAGGCCCGTTTCCACGGGCCTTTTCATTTGTGCCGCCCCAGCAGGGGGCGGCTTGGACGCGGGGCTTACGCCGCGTTGGTGTTGATGTCCCCGGTCAGGCTGGGGTAGCGCACATGGTCGACCAGCGCCTGCACTTCCTTGCTTGGCGCCGGGGAAACCAAAGAGCCGACGATCACGCCGAGGAAGCCGGCGGACATGCCGAAGATGCCGGCGGAGATGGGCTTGATGTCGAACCACAGCGGCGCGTTGACGCCGAAGAAGTCGTAGGTCATGTACATGTAGTACATGCACAAGCCGAGACCGGCCAGCATGCCGATGACCGCGCCCAGGTGGTTGGCCCGCTTCCAGAACACGCCGAGCACCAGCGCCGGGAAGAAGGCCGAGGCCGCCAGGGAGAACGCGGCGCCCACCAGGAACAGGATGTCGCCCGGTTTCAGCGAGGTCACGTAGGCGGCCAGCACCGCGACCACCAGGAGCAACGCCTTGGAAACCGAGAGGCGACGCATGGTGGAGGCGCTGGGGTCGATCATCTTGTAGTAGACGTCGTGCGACAGCGCGTTGGCGATGGTGAGCAGCAAGCCGTCCGCCGTGGACAGCGCCGCGGCCAGGCCACCGGCCGCCACCAGACCCGAGATCACATAGGGCAGGCCGGCGATTTCCGGCGTCGCCAACACGATCAGGTCGCCGCCGATGGTGATTTCGGCCAACTGGATCAGCCCATCCTTGTTCATATCGACGATCTTCATCAGCGTCGCGTCCACCGCCTGCCAGTTGCTGACCCACGCGGGCAGCGCCGCGAACGAGGAGCCGACCAGGTAATGGTAGACCTCGTACTTGGCCAGCACCGCCAGGGCGGGGGCGGTGAAATACAGCAGGAAGATGAAGAACAGCGACCAGAACACCGATTTGCGCGCGTCACGCACCGAGGGGGTGGTGTAGTAGCGCATCAGGATGTGCGGCAGCGAGGCGGTACCCACCATCAGGCACAGCACCAGGGCGATGAAGTTGTTGCGCTTGCTGTTGGAGGCTTTCTCGTCCTCGGCTTTCGCCTTGGCGATTTCATCCGGCGTGGCCGCCGGGTTTTCCTTCAACAGCTTCTTCTCGGCACCCTTGCCGGAGAATGGCTCGGCGTGGGCGGCAATCGGACCGGACTTGGCCTTGGCGCCCTTTTCGGCCTTGACCCATTTGGCCTTGAGCGCCGCCACATTGGCGGGGAACGCCTTCAAGTCCTCCTCGGCGGTGGTGATCTTCTTGGCATCGGGTTCCGGCGCGGCCTTCAGTTCATCGAGCTTGGCCTGCACAAGGGCCTTCTGTTCCGCGAGAAAGGCGGCGCCATTACCGGAGGCGACCGCTTCGTTCAAGGCCTTGAGCTTGCCGCCCCACTCGGCGGCCTTCTCCTTGTGGAGGGCGCGCACGGAGGCTTCGGCGGCGCCCAGCACCGTGGTCGGGTCGTTCAGCTCCTTCTCCTTGGCGGTGACACCTTGCAGGGCCTGGCCATAGGCGATCTGCGGGATCGGGTTGCCGGTGATGTTCACTGACAGCCAGACCACCGGGATCATGTAGGCAAAGATCAAGATGATGTACTGCGCCACCTGGGTCCAGGTCACCGCGCGCATGCCACCCAGGAACGAGCAGACCAGGATACCGGCGAGACCGGCATAAACCCCGACGCCAAACGACAGCCCGGTGAAGCGGCTGGTGATGATGCCGACCCCGTAGATCTGCGCGATCACATAGGTGAAGGAACAGATGATGGCCGCGACCACGCCAATCGTTCGGGGTAGATTGCCGCCATAGCGGGCGCCGAGGAAATCGGGAATGGTGAACTGGCCGAACTTGCGCAAGTAGGGCGCCAGGAACAGCGCCACCAGCACATAGCCGCCGGTCCAACCCATCACGAACGCCAGCCCGTCATAGCCGGTCAGGTACAGCGTGCCGGCCATCCCGATGAACGACGCGGCCGACATCCAGTCGGCGCCGGTGGCCATGCCATTGAACAGGGCGGGTACCCTGCGACCGGCGACGTAGTACTCCGACACGTCGGCGGTCTTCGACATGATGCCGATGCCGGCATAGAGGGCGATGGTGGCGGCCAGGAAGACGTAGCCGATGATCCTCGGCGGCAGTCCCATCTGCTCCAGGATGGCCAGGATGATGACAAAGGAGACGAAGCCACCGGTGTAGAACAGGTAGTACTTCTTCAGTTGCTGGAAGAAGGCGGCATTGGAAGATAAAGCGGTTGCCATTTCAGTTCTCCCCTTCGTGGACGCCATACTCCAGATCGAGCTGGTTCATCCGCCGGGCGTAGTACCAGATGACGAGTACGTAGATGATCAAAGAACCCTGGGCGCCCATGTAGAAGGCGAAGGGGAAGCCCATGATGACGATGTCGTTGAGTTCGCGGGCGAACCAGATGACCACAAAGGTCACCACGAACCAGATGCCGAGCAGGATTGCGGTCAACCGCAAGTTCCTGCGCCAGTACTCACGGTGCTTGTCCGTCAGTTGCATAGTGCTCTCCATAACAAAAAGTTGAAGTGGGTTGCACTGTCTGGGAAGCGTGCCGAAGCACACCCTCCTCCCCCAGAACCCCGCGCAGACAGCCACGCCAGGCCGCCGGAGTATAGAACGAAAGTTAGGGGATTCAGAACACGGTGATCTGAATAACCAGTTGATTAGAAAGTGCTTATTGTGCAGCGCACAAAATAGGGGCGCAGTCAGCCCGACCAGCTCACCCAACGCTGTGCCTTTTCCAGGTCTTGCAGATCGCGGTAGCTGGCGGAGCGTTTGCCCTCCGCCAGGGGCAGGGCGCAGAGCAGCAACTGGGCCGTGGCCAGGGCATCAGCCAGGGCGCTGTGGCGGGCGAAATTGCCGATCCTGAAGTGGCCGGACCAGTCGTCCAGGGCGCGGTAGCGGCGGGCGTATTCGGGCATCAGGCCAGGCATCACGTAAGCCAGGTCGAGCCAGGGATGTTTGAACTCGAAGCCCAGGTATTCCCGCATCGCCCGCTTGATCATGGTCTGGTCGAAGGTGACATGGAATGCCACCAGGGGCGATTTGCCCAGGAAGTCCAGGAAACGCAACAGCGCCTCCACCGGTTCCACGCCATCACGCTGCGCTTCGCCACCGATGCCGTGAATCAGGATGTTGTCCTTGCTGCTGGCCTTGTTCTGGCGCAGCACGATTTCGAAGCTCTCGGCCAGGGTCACACGGCCGCCCTCCACCACGCAGGCGCCGATGGCAATGAGGCGGTCGCGCACCAGGTCCAGGCCGGTGGTTTCCACGTCCACCACGACATAACGCGCGCTGCCGAAACCGATGCCGAGATCGCTGCCGACACCTTGTATCCAGGCATCACGGCGCCCCGCCACCGGTGGATCGAGCTTGGGCCCGGAGCGGAAAAAACGGGTTAGCCAGTTCATGGTTTGAGTGTCGCCGAGAAGTCGTTGTGCCAGGGAGCGATGATGCCGCAACCTGGCGCGCTACAAAACAAAGCGCTGTGCGCGTCCGGCGTTGAAACTGAATTCATCCCGAGTTGTTATTGCCGTGCCGGCGCTACATGTGAAGCCGCTTCCGTGGCCTCTGCTAATGGGCAATTCGGGTTCATTTGATGGCGCTCCTACGTCCAGGTTCATTTCAACGGAAGACACAAACAGAGCCTATGAATTTGGCTGAGGAAAGCGCCGCCTTTCCCGGCGGCGTTCAGATCTCGATCTGCGTACCAAGCTCGACCACCCGATTGGCGGGTATCCGGAAAAAAGTCATGGGGCTGGCCGCGTTGCGCGCCAGGGTGGCGAAAAGATATTCGCGCCAGATCGCCATGCCCTCGCCACGGGTGGGGATCAGGTTTTCCCGGCTGAGAAAGAACGTGGTATCCATCAGGTCGAACTGCATGCCGCAGGGGCACTCCGACATGGCTTTGGGGACGTCGATGTCGTCCATGAAGCCGTAGCGGATGACGGCGTGATAAAAGCCCTCGGCCAGTTTTTCCATGCTCAGTCGGTCGCTGGCGGGGACATAGGGAATCTCGGCATAGCGGATGTTCAGGATCACCACGCGCTCATGCAGGACCTTGTTGTGCTTGAGGTTGTGCAGCAGGGCGGAGGGCACGCCCTTGGCGTCGGCGGTCATGAATACAGCCGTGCCCGGCACGCGCAGCGGCGGGTATTCGAGCAGACCGGCCACGAAGGGCGCCAGTGGCAAAGCCGTTTCGCGCAGGCGATGCAGCACCATTTCACGGCCGCGCTTCCAGGTCACCAACACGGTGAACACCAGCAACGCTACAACCAGGGGGAACCAGCCGCCGTCCGGAATCTTGATCACATTGGCGCCGAAAAAGGCAAGGTCGATGGTCAGGAAAGCCAACATGCCGAACAACGTTACCCGAAGGCCGAGATTCCAGCGCACGCGCATGACAACAAATACCAGGATGGTATCGATGGCAAAGGTGCCGGTGACGGCGATGCCATAGGCGGCGGCCAGGTTGCTCGAATTCCGGAAGCCCAATATCAGCAGGGCGATGCCAATCATCAAGGTCCAGTTCACGAACGGGATATAGATCTGCCCCGCCTCGGTCGCCGAGGTGTGGCGGATGGTCAGACGCGGGGCATAACCCATCTGGATGACCTGGCGGGTGACCGAAAACGCGCCCGAGATCACGGCCTGCGAGGCGATCACGGTGGCGGCGGTGGCCAGGCCGATCATGGGGTACAGCGCCCATGCCGGGGCGAGCAGAAAAAACGGGTTGCGCACCGCCTCCGGGTGAGCGAGCAGCAACGCCCCCTTAGCCGAAATAGTTGAGAACCAGCGCCGGCAACACGTAGGCGAACCAGATTGTCTGAATCGGGCGGCGGCCGAAATGGCCCATATCGGCATACAAGGCCTCCGCACCGGTGATCGCCAGCACCACCGCGCCGAGAATGAGGAAGCTGGCCGTGCCGTGCAGGGCGAAGAAATGCAGGGCGTATTTGGGCAGGAGGGCATCGAGCACTTGCGGATGTCGCAGGATGCCGAGCATCCCGAGCAGCCCCAAGACGCCGAACCAGGCCAGCATGATCGGGCCGAACCATCTGCCGATGGTGGCGGTGCCTTGGCGCTGAATGAAGAACAGGCCAAGCAGGATGCCAAGCGCCAACGGCACAATGAAGGGATGCAAAGCCGGCGTCCCGATCTCCAGCCCTTCGACGGCGGAGAGCACGGATATGGCGGGGGTAATCAGGCTGTCACCGAAAAACAGAGAAGCGCCGAGAAAACCCAGCACCATCAGCACCTGGCGGGCACGCGATTCCAGCGGCGCATGTCCCTGGGCCAGCGCGAGCAACGCGAGGATGCCACCTTCGCCTTTGTTGTCGGCGCGCATCATGAGGCTGACGTATTTCAGCGAAACCACCAGCATAAGCGACCAGAACACCAGGGAAAGAATGCCCAGAACGTTGTCCTGGCCGAGCGGCAGGTGATGCCCGCCGAACACCTCTTTCAGGGTGTAGAGCGGGCTGGTTCCGATGTCGCCGAAGACGACGCCGAGCGCGCCTAGCGCCAGCGCACCGGTGTTCCTGCGTACTGCGTGGGTTTGGTCCACTTTGTTTTTTCAACCGAATTTGTAAAGGATGCCGAAGCCGCCGCGCGGGTAATTCCAGTCCACATTGGGGAACTCGTCGCAGACGATGCGGCAGGCGCCACACTCAACACAGCCATCGGTTATCAGGCTGACTTGTCGCGCTTCGCTGCCCCAGCAACCGGCCGGGCAGCAGACCACGCATTGCTGGGCTGCGCAACGAGTCGCGCAAACCTCGGCATCTTTGATCTTGATGTGTGGCCGACCCGCATCGACCCGGTAGCGGTTGAGAGAGAGCTTTTTCTCGATCAGCGCCTGAATAGGGGCGGTCATACGGTTCTCCTTAACGGGCGGCGCGCCACAGATGGTAGGCGTCACCCAGCAGGCCGAGCAGCGAGCGCCGTTCGCGGAAGGCATTGAAAATTTCATTTTCCTTCTCGCGCTTGGTCAGGCCATCGACGCTGAGCAAGGTATGCGCGGCCTGATTGAGCAGGCCGGGGTAATCGTTGATGCACTGACGCTGGCGGTCGAGCCTGGCCGGCAGGCGGCGGTACTTTTTCAGGTCTTTCATGACGAAACGGGCATCCAGCCGGGTGCGATAGGCGGCCAGATTGGCGGCCGTCGCCGGGCGTTTTGCCTGCAACAGTTCGATCAGCGTTTCCGCCGCGATCTGGCCGCTGGTCATGGCCAGGTTGGAGCCTTCACGATGCACCGCGTTGACGAAGCCGGCCGAGTCGCCGACCAGCATCCAGCCCTCGCCATACAGTTGCGGCAGCGCGTCGTAGTCGCCTTCGGGAATCAAATGGGCGGCGTATTCGCGCGCCTCGCCACCGGCGATCAGCGGCGCGATGGCCGGATGCGCCTTCATCCGTTCCAGCAATTCCACCAGGGTGATTTGCCGATGGCGCAGGTCGGACAGCATGCAGCCGAGGCCGATCGAGATCGAATCCTTGTTGGTATAGAGAAAACCGGTGCCGACCATGCCCTGGGAAATGCTGCCCAGCATCTCGATCACTGCACCTTCCCGGTCGCCCAGGTTGAAGCGCGCCTCCACGGTTTCCTTGGGCAGGAAGAGGATTTCCTTCACCGCCAGGGCGACATGCTCCGGCCGAAGCTCCGCGCGCAGGCCGGCGCGGGTGGCGACCAGGGAATTGGCGCCGTCGGCGAGAATTACGGCAGCGGCGAATATCTGCCCGTCCGCGCGATCCACCTCGACGCCGATCACCTGGCCGTGGGCATCGCGCAACAGCGCCTTCACCGTGGTTTCACACAGCAATAGCACGCCGGCTTTCCGTACCTGACTGGAAAACCACTTGTCAAAGCGGGCGCGGATGAGGGTGTAGCGGTTGTGCGGTGGCTTGGCAAACTCGGCCGAGCGGTAATGACCGCCGAGGTAGGAATGCTCGTCGAGCAGCCACATGCGTTGCTCGATGATGTAGCGCTCCAGCGGCGCGCTGTCGCGGAAATCGGGAATCAGCCGTTCCAGCGCGTCGGCGTAGAGGATGGCGCCCTGCACGTTTTTCGAGCCGGGATATTCGCCACGCTCGATTTGCAGGACTGCGAGGCCAGCCCTGGCCAGCGTGATGGCTGCCGCGTTGCCGGCCGGGCCAACGCCGACGACGATGACGTCGAATTTTTCGCTCATGCTGTTTCCTTCGCGGGTTTGCCCAGATAGGCCGCGAAAGCGCGGGTGAGCGCCGGCAGGACTTGCACGCAATCGCCAATCACGGCGTAGTGGGCGAAGTCGAAGATGGGCGCGTTGGGGTCGCTGTTGATGGCGACGATGCAGTCCGCGCCTTCCATGCCGACCCGATGCTGGATGGCGCCGGAAATGCCGGCGGCGATATACAGCGCCGGGCGCACCGTCTTGCCGGTCTGCCCGACCTGGCGGTCAGCCGCGACCCAGCCAGCATGGCTGGCATGGCGGCAGCGTGGTTTATCGGGTATTGGCGCGGCGGGATTCCAGTTCCTTGCGGACTTTTGGCATTTCGTCGAGCAGTTGCTTCAGATTGGCCGCGCTGGCGTCCGGATCGGCCGGATCGAAGGCGACCAGCCTGGCTTTTTCCGCGCGCGGGGTCGGCCCGAACACGCGGCTGATGATGGTCGGGCTGCCTTTCAGGCCGATCTGCTTGATGTCCTCGATGCCGGCGGCAGCGCGATCCCAGTGGCGAACGCTCGCCCGTACCGCGCGGAACATGCCGGGCGTCGTGGCGAAGCGGAGTTCGTTGCTGCCTTCCAGCATGGTGATCAGCGCCGGCATGGCAGTTTCCAACACCTGCACGCCGCCTTCGGCGCGGCGTTCGACGACGATGCGCCGCCGCGCCGGGTCGACCGCGACGATGCGCGAGACATAGCTCAGCAACCCCAGATCGGGCACGAGCAGGTCGGGCTGGTTGCGCCCCAGTTCGAGATTGGCCTCGCGCACGGACCCGGCGGTGGCGACGCGATAGCCCTCGCTGTCCAGCGTGGAGGCGACGAATTGCCGGATGTGGCGGTCGTCCTCGAGCAGCAAGATCGCTTCGCTCCTGTCGCTAACTCCAGTTCGGCGGGAGGCTGCCACAACCTGAAGCAGGCGCCGCCGTCGATCCGGCTATGGCCATCGACGCTGCCGCCACGACGCGCTGGACAATGGCCAGCCCCAGGCCGAGACCGGGAATGTTGGATAAAAAACTTATAAAAACCGGCCCGCGCCTTCCTGACGACGGTCGTCACGACCCTGAGGGAACCAGGGTCGAATGGCAAAGAACGGCTAATGCCGACCTAAAAGCGACGGACAAGCCTTGCAGCCGAATGCCCGCCATGTGGCAGGAAGCGGCCGCTGGCCTTATATACCTGCAGCTTTGTCCAGCAAGGCGAGCCCGCGCTCGGCCTTGCCGAAGCCACGTTCAGCTCGCAAGCGAAATCGCGTTTCCGCGTCAAACTCCGCCAGCAGGGGTGTCGTGATTTCGTCCAGCAGCCGATTCACGCTGGTGCCACGGCTCTGCGCCAAGGCGCGCAAACGCGCGTGTTTGTCGTCTGGCAGACGCAGGGTCAATGCACTCATGATGCGATCTCCTTGAGAAAGTCCTCGGGACTCACCACCCGCAACTCGGGAAACGTGAGTTCCATGCGCGCGACATCGCGCAAGTTTCGGGTCACGATGAAGCGGGCACCGCCCGCCACCGCCAGTTCCACCAGATGGTTATCGGCTTCGTCCAGCAGATTGGGCCGCCAGGCGAAGTAGATGCGCGTCCAGGCGCAGGTGGCGAGAAAGATGTCCAGCAATTGATCCTGTTCGGCCGGGCTCAGCCGGCATGTTTCGAACAGGTCGGTTCGCCCCAGAATATCTTCATATTCGGCGAACAGCGCGGCGCCCATCAACGGCTGGCATTGCCCACGCAGGCAGGCCACCACCCCATGGTGGGCCGCGCCCTGTCCCAGACAGGCGCCAAGAAAAATTCAACTGAGGAATCTAGCCCGGATATTTCATGAATCCTCGCGTGCCCTCGCTGGCCCCTTGTCCGCACAAGAAAGTTTTGCTCAGTCGGGCGTATGAATAACTACGCCGCTCCTTCGCAAAATTCCCTGTACAAACAATGAGCTGCGCGATCATCACGCGAATTCATGAAATATCCGGGCTAGGTTGAACTTCTTGCTTCAGGCTGCCGCCAGATTGCCCTTTTTCCGCACCACCTTCCAGATACCCAAAACAAACCCCCGGACCAGCCGGGGGTGTGAGTGCCCGCCACCTCACGGCGGCGGGTGGGGGGACGGTAACAGCAGGCTTAGTGAGCCATGGCGCCTTCCGCCTGGATGCCGGTGTTCTGCCGCACGTAGAGCTCGTCCCACATAGCCTCGGAACGCTTGTCGCGGAACAGCAGCGAACCCAGGATCACCACCAGGAAGCCGAGCGGAATGGAGATCAGGCCGGGGTTCTTGAGCAGGAAGTAAGGCTGCTCCAGACCCATCATGCTGGTGGTCTGGCCTGCGAACTTCTTCAGGTCGCCCTCAGCCTTGGCGCGGGCTTTCTCGGTCGCGGCGATGTCCTTCTTGAGGGTCGCTTGCTCGGCGGGATCGAGTGTGGCGGCCAGCTTCGCACTCAACAGGGCCAGTTTCGCGGCCGCGCCCGGTTTGGCCGGCTTCTCGGTGGAAGCCGCCTTGGCCGGTTCAGATTTCACACAACCTTCCAGCGCGAACAGCTCGCACATGAAGCTGGAAGCGGCCTTGGCGGGCACGGCTTCCTTGGCCGGCTGCATCGGCTCACCCTGCAATACCTTGTCGGCATTCTTGAGCACGGCCTTGGGGTAGGTCATGTTCGGAGAAATCATCACCAGACCGATGGCGGCGATGGCGCCCACCAGCATACCGGCGACGATGCCGTAGGTGTTGGCGCGCTTCCAGTACAGGGTCAGGAACACGGCAGGCAGGTTGCTTGATGCCGCCACGGCGAACGCCAGGGCCACCAGGTGGGCGACGTTCTGGCCTTCGGCGGCGATACCGACGGTGATCGCCATGATGCCGACGATGATGGACGACACGCGGGCGGCCATGACCTGCTCCTGCGGGGAAGCGCGGTCACCCTTGATGACGCCGACATAGATGTCGTGCGCCATCGCAGAAGCGGCCGCCAGCACCAGGCCGGCGACCACCGCGACGATGGTGGCGAAGGCCACCGCCGCGACGAAAGCCAGGAACAGATTGCCCAGCACCGAATCGGCGCCGCCACCGGCGAACTGCGCCAGCATCGGGGCCGCCATGTTGCCGCCCTTGTCGAGCGCGGCGATGGGGCCGGCACCGACGTTCATGGCCGCGCCCAGACCCAGGAACAGGGTCAGGACGTAGAAGCCGCCGATGATGCCCATCGCCCAGAGCACGGACTTGCGCGCGTCCTGTGCCGTGGGCACGGTGAAGAAGCGCATCAGGATGTGGGGCATCCCGGCGGTTCCCAGCACCAGGGCCATGCCCAGGGAGATCTGGTCGATTGGGTTCTTCAGGAACAGTCCGGGCTCCAGGAAGCGCTGGCCGAGCTCCTGCGGAGTCATGCTGGAGGCGGCGTCGCCGACCAGTTTGGCGACCTGGTTCTGCACGCCGGGGTTGTCCACCACGGCTTGCAGAAAGCCTGGCAGGCTGAAGCCATGCTGGCCCCAGGTGATCAGCACCAGCAGGATGGACGCGGAGACCAGCAGCATGGCCTTGACGATCTGCACCCAGGTGGTGGCCTTCATGCCGCCGAACACCACGTAGCCCAGCATCAAGACGCCGACGCCGATGATGGAGACGTGGTAGTCGATGCCGATCAGGGTCTTGATCAGTACGCCACCGCCGACCATCTGCGCGGTGAGGTAAAAGGTGGACACGGTAATGGTGGACAAGGCCGCGACGGTCTTGGACGCCTTCGGGTCATTACGGAAGGCCAGGATGTCGCCCAGGGTGTATTTGCCGATGTTGCGGCACGGCTCGGCAATCACCAGCAGCACGGTGATGTAAGCCACCAGCCAGCCCACCGAGTACATGAAGCCGTCATAGCCATACAGCGAGATGAGGCCGGCGATGCCGAGAAAGGACGCGGCGGACAGATAGTCGCCGGCGATCGCCCAGCCATTCTGGATACCGGTCACGGAGCGGCCGGCGGCGTAGAACTCGGAGGTGGAGTGGGTTTGCCGCGCGGCCCAGTACGTGATGTACATGGTGATGGCGATGATGGCGCCGAACACGGCGAAGGTCATCCACTTGAATTCGTCGGCTACCGCACCGGCGCCGGCGAAGGCAACGGAACTACCGAGGGCGAGCGCAGCGGCACCGCCTATCTGTTTCAGGTTCATGGCGTTGTCCTTATTTGATGTTGTGGGCGTCGCGAATGATTTCCGCCGCCATCACGTCGAATTCCTTGTTGGCGCGGACGGCGTAAACGCCGGCGATGATCCAGGCGACGATGAATTCGGACAGGGCGAACAGGATGCCGACGTTGAGCGGACCCCAGACCTTGATCTTGTACAGATCCTGGAAGTAGGCCGCCCCAATGGGCAGCAGGAAGTAATACGCGGTTGAGATCAGCATCAAGGACCACAGGAAAGCTAATTTCTTCTTGTGCAGCGCCTGGAAACGCGGGTCGGCGTCGATCGCCGCCCAGTTCATTTCAGCTTGTGCCATGAGCAAGACTCCTAGAAGTGAGAAAAACGCCTGCCTTCCCCACAGACGACGAGCCGATGCTACGGGGTGGTACTTACATGCTCCTTACAAACAGGACTTGGAGGTATGAAATAATGCGGTGCGGCATGGGGAGCCGTAGGCTGCGCAGAGGTGCCAACCGCACCAGGCAACGCGGGCGTGTGGGATGCGGGCGAACGGTTTGGGTGGATGCCCAGACGCATATCGCCAAGCGCACGCCGGTGTTCTTTGTCCCCCTGTTTTTTACGAGGAAAACGATGCGGTTCGCGCACACCCTGTTCCCGCAGCCGACAAAACTGCGCTGCTCGAAGTGCTGCGCCGGCAGTTCGCGGGCGCCGGCCTGCGCTATTGGGTGACGCCGGTCATCGAAGCGGGAGAAATCGCATGACGATCGCTTGGCTGCATGGCTTTCAGCAAGCCGGCGTCCCCGCCGCGTTGGCTGCGGCCGTGTTGTTCGGCGCCGGTACACCGTTGGCGAAAGGGCTGTTGACGGCGGTCGATCCCTGGTTGCTGGCGGGCCTGCTGTATCTCGGTTCCGGCCTGGGCCTGGGGCTGTACCGGCGGTTGCGCAATCTGCCGGCCGTGCGCCTGCCGGCGGCGGAATGGCCCTGGCTGATCGGCGCGATCGTCGCCGGGGGCGTGGTCGGGCCGGTGCTCCTGATGCTCGGCCTGTCCGGCATGTCGGCATCCGGGGCGTCGTTGCTGTTGAACGCCGAGGCGGTCTTCACCGCGCTGCTGGCCTGGTTCGTGTTCCGGGAAAACGTCGACCGGCGCATTGCGTTGGGCATGGTCGCCATCGTCGCGGGGGCAGTCGTATTGAGTTGGCCTGCCTCGGGATGGACGCAGGTCGACCTGAGTGAAATCGGGCCGGGCCTTGCCGTGCTGGGCGCCTGCCTCGCCTGGGCAATCGACAATAACCTGACGCGCCGGGTGGCGCTGGCCGACGCAAGCTGGATCGCCGCGCTGAAGGGTCTCATCGCCGGCTCGGTCAACCTGATCCTCGCCCTGGCGCTGGGGGCGGCCTGGCCCAATCCGGGCCGCATCGCCGCCGCCTTGTTCCTGGGGCTCCTCGCCTATGGCGCGAGCCTGACGCTGTTCGTTGTCGCGCTACGGCATCTGGGCACGGCCCGCACCGGCGCCTATTTTTCTACCGCGCCCTTCATCGGCGCGGCCATCGCCATCCCGTTCCTGGGCGAATCCGCGCCCGCCGCGTTCTGGCTGGCTGCCCTGTTGATGGGCGGCGGCGTCTGGCTGCACCTGACTGAACGCCACGCGCATGAACATGCGCACGAGCCGTTGGAGCATGACCATGCGCACACCCACGACGAACATCACCAGCATGCTCACGATTTCGAATGGGAGAGCGTGGAACCGCACCACCATCCCCACCAGCATGCGGCCACGACCCACACGCACCGGCATTTCCCGGACAGCCATCATCGGCACGGACATTGAGGTCAAGTTCCGTAAACCGGGTTAGGCGCGGTTTTTTGCACCGTAACCCGACGTCAGCCGGTGCCACTGGCGGGCGGGATGTCCGCGCGCCCCTCAGAACTGGAAAAAGCTCTCCAGCCGCCCTTGCAGTTTCCTGGCCTGGCGAAAGGCTTCCTTGAGCGCCTGGCGTTCGACATTGGTGAGGTTATCAGGGTCGAAGCGGTTGCTTAAGGGGCGGCCTTTTTCGAGCTGGGATTGATGGAGTCGCAGGCGCATCTGCTGGATAAAAAGGAAACTTTCCACCCAGGCTTCGACCTCCTGGCTATTCAATTTCCAGACTTCGCCGGCACCCCGCAGGCGCCGTGCCGTGCCGGTTTCGTCGAGGCCCGCGGCCAGCGCGAAGATACGGGCCGCGTCGACAAAAAGGGTGGTGCCGTGCAGCTTGAGGTCGAGGGTGTTGGCCTCCGCGTCCTCGCCATCGACCACGAAATCGCGCACCAGGCCCAGCGGTGGGCGGTTGCCCAGGGCGTTTTGCACCATCAACCGCAGGAATTGGTGGTTTTCCTTGACCCGGCCGTTGAGCCAGGCGCGCAGTGCCTCGGCCAGGCGCGTGTCGCCGGCCAGCGCGCGGAAGTCGAAGAAGATGCTGGCATTGAGCAGTACCGGCGCATCACCGCGGAACATCCAGCCGCCGAAGGTGTGTTGCCATTCTTCCAGAGACAGGCACCATTTCGGATTGCTGGCCATGATCTCGCCCCGGCACAAGGGGAAACCGCAGGCGTCGAGCCACTCGTTGGCGCGCCACGCGGCGGCCAGCAGGGGCGCGCGTAGTGCCTCGGCTGTTTCACCTTCGAGCGGCGCGAAGATCAGGCCGTTGTCCTGGTCGGTAAACAGCGTCTGTTCGAAGCGGCCTTCCGAGCCCAATGCCAGCCAGCACCAGGAAAGGTCCCCAAGGTCGCTGAAGGCCAGATCGAGGATGCGTTGGGTGAGCTGGTCGTTGAGTTGCGAGATCAGGCGGGTGAGTTGCTCCGCGCCAACGCCCTGCGCCATCAAGTTGCGTGCCAGGCGGCGAATGTCCTTGGCCGCGCCTTGCAGGGTGGGCAGGTCTTCCGCCAAGCAGAGGGCGCCGGCGATGCGGGTAAGGCCGACCTGTTGCAGGGCGAACAGGTCTTTTTCCGAAATCACCCCGGTTACCCGGCCGTCATGCAGCACCACGACGTGATGGATGGAACGCCGCGCCATCGCCAGGGCGGCCTCGAAGGCCGGCGCGGTGTCGGGCAGGGAAAACGGGTTGGGGGTCATCACCCGGCGCATCGGCTGCTCGATGTCGCAGGCGCTGAGTGCCACGCGGTCGCGCAAATCCTTGAGCGTGAACATGCCGGCCGGCCCCCCGTCGGGGTCGGTGAGCAGGATGGAACCCACGTTGCCTCGGCGCATCAATTCCAGCGCCTCGCGCACCGGGTTGTCCTGTGAACAGGCGACCGGCCTGCGCCGCACCAGAGCGGATAAAGGCGTGGCGAGTGGGTCCGCCAGCAGGGATGCCGGCGTAGGTGTATTCGGCGAGAGCGGTGTGGAATCAGGCATGGCGGATTCGACGAGGAAAAGACACGGCAGACTGCCAGGGTTTGTGCATTGCAACAAGCGCGGTGAATGTAGCGCCGGCATCCTTACAACAGCCGGCTGGCTGCTACATCACGCCTGGTAATCCAGCGCCATCCGGCTTTGTACCTTGCGCGCCTGGCGAAAGGCTTCTTTCAGGATGCGGCGGTCGAGGTCGTTGAGGTCGTCGGGATTGATGCGGTTGTCCATTGCGCGGCCGGCCTGGTTTTCCTCGTGCTGGCCGCGCAGGCGCAGCATCTGGATGAAATGGAAGGAGGACAGCCAGGCTTCCACCTCGGCTTCGGGAAGGTTGAGTTTGGGCGCGGCGCCACGCAGGCGGGCAGTGGTGCCGGTGGCGGCCACACCGGTGGCGAGCGAAAACACCCGCGCGGCATCGACGAAGGGGGTGGCGCCATTCAGTTTCAGATCCAGCGTATTGGCGTGCTCGCCTTCGCCACCCACCACGAAGTCCCGCACCAGGCCGAGCGGCGGGCGATTGCGCAAGGCATTGGCGGCCATCTGGTGCAGGAAACGCGGGGTGGCGACAGTTTTTTCCAGCAGCCAGGCGCGCAGTTCGTCGGCCAGGGCGTGCTGGCCGTACAAGGAGCGGAAGTCGAAGAAGATGCTGGCGTGGAGCAAGGCTTCCGGGTCGCCGGCATCGATCCAGCGCGCAAAGGCGGCTTTCCACTCGTTCAGCGAAAGACACCATTTCGGGTTCATCGCCATGATTTCGCCACGGCACAAGGGAAAGCCGCAGGCGTCGAGGGCGTGGTTGATGCGTTCCGCCAGGGCCAACAGGCGGGGGCGCGCCTGCTCCGCCGTCTCGCCCTCGGGCACCACGAAAATGATGCCATTGTCCTGGTCGGTGGACAGGGTCTGTTCCAACCGCCCTTCCGAGCCGAAGGCCAGCCAGCAAAAGCCGTAGCGGCAATCCCGGGTGGCCGAGCATTCCAGTTCGATCACCCGCTGCGTGAGCAGGTCGTTGAGGGTGGAGAGAATTTGCGTCAACTGCTCCACCGCCACCCCTTGCGCCATCATGTTATGGCCCAACTGGTGGATGTCGGCGGCGGCATGTTGCAACTGCTCCAGGCTGTCGGCGCCGCGAATGCTGGCGGAAATCTGGGTGACGCCGACCCGTTGCAGGGAAAACAGATCTTTCTCGGAGACCACCCCGATCAGCTTGCCCGCGTCGGCGACCAAAATATGGCGGAAGCCGTGCCGGGCCATGGCCAGCGCGGCCTCGAAAGCATGGGCGCTGGAGGGCAGGGCGATCGGGTTGCGGGTCATGACTTCGGAGATGGGCGTGGCCAGGTCGATTTCCGGCAGGATGACGCGGCCGATCAGGTCACGCACCGTGAACACGCCGATAGCTTGCTCGCCTGCCACCACGACGATGGAACTGATGCCGCTGCTGGCGATGGTTTCCAGGGCCGCGCGCAAGGGCGTGTCCGGGGGACAGGTCACCGGTTTGCGCCGAGTGATGCTGGCCAGGCTGTTTTGCAGGGACTGCTGTTCGGCGGTGGCATAGCTGGCCTGGGTGCCGCGCTGTGATTTTTCCAGCAGGGCGGCGAGGCTCTGCGTGCAGAAGTATTGAAACGGCTGCGAGCGCCGCACCAGTTCATGAAAATCCGCGGCGTCCAGCTCATAGGCGAAGACATCGGTCTTCGCCTTGAAGGTGGAGATGACGGCGCGTCGCGAGAGCAAGCCGCCGATCGGGAAAGCCTCGCCCTCGTGCAGTTCCAGCCAGGCGCCGACATCGCCCTGTTCACCGGTAACCACCCCCTGTTTGACGATGAACAGTTTGTCCACCAGCCCGGACGCGGGGGACTGGAGGACTTCGCCTTTACCGTAATAAGCCAGCTTCAGACGTTCGGCCAACCAGAGCAGATGCTCGCGGGCCATGCTGTCGAAGGGTGCGAAACGGGAAAGATGCTCGGCGGTGGCCTGGATCAGGGTATTGGGCGAGGACATGGCGTGGTGGCGGGGGAGGGAAATATGCGCGGCTTTTTTATTACGAAAACCACCCGCGGACAAGGATTGCGGGTGGCCGTCAGCTTCACCGCAAGGGCAGTGTAACCGCCACTTTGAGGCCGCCGCCAGGGGCGTCGTCCAGCGTGATCTGGCCACCATGCAGCCCCACCACCTGTCTGACGATGGCCAGGCCGAGGCCGCTGCCGGGGATGTCGGCACCGGCCAGGCGCTGAAAGCGCTCGAACACTCGTTCGCGCTCGGCGGCGGCAATGCCGGGGCCGTTATCGCTGACGGAAAGTCGCGCCATGACGCCCTCCCCACGCAGTTCCACATCCACGCGGCCGCCGCCGGGGGTGTAGCGCAACGCGTTGTCGACCAGGTTGCCTAGCATCATGCGCAGGCTCTCCGCCTGGCCATTCAGGGTCAGCGGCTGGCATTCGCCGACGCCGAGGTCGATGTCACGCGCTTCGGCCAAGGTGGAGAAATCCGCGACCACCTGTTTGGCCAGGGCATCCAGGGCCAGCGGCGCGAACACCGCCTGGCGCGCGGCCGGCTCCAGGCGCGCCATGCTGAGCAACTGATCGACCAGATGCGCGGCCCGGTCCACCCCGCTGGACAGTTGCGCCAGCGCGGCCTCGCGTTCCGCCTCGTTGTCGGCGCGGCGCGCGATCTGAGCTTGCAGCTTGACGGCGGTGAGCGGCGTGCGCAGTTCGTGCGCGGCATCGGCGATGAAGCGGCGCTGCGCAACCAGCGCTTGATCCAGCCGCACCAGCAAATCATTCAAGGTATCGACCAGCGGGGCGACTTCATCCGGCAGGCTGCGGCTGTCCAGGGTGTGCAGGCTTTGCACACCGCGCTGGCTGATCTCCTCACGCACCTGTCCCAGTGGCGCCAGCGCGCGGGTGACCGCCGCGCGGATCAGGAGGCTCAACACCACCACGAGCACGGCCAGCGGCAACAGCAGCCAGGGCGCGACCGCGGCGAAGCGGCGGCTGCGGCTGGCCGAGGTGGTTGCCACCTGGATGGTCAGCCCCCCTTCCTTGAGCGCATAGACCCGCCATTCCGTGTCTTTCCAGTTGAGGACATGCAAGCCCGGCGCTTGCCGCGGCGGCCCGACGGCCTCGTCCAGCGAAGAAAAAAACAGACTGCCATCGGCGGCCCAGATCTGGCTGACAAACTGCCCACGATCGTTGCGCACCTCTTCGTCGTTCTCGTATTCGATGCCGTGGCGTACCACGGAATAGGCGATCTGTTCCAGACTGAAATCGCGAATGCGGTTGAAGGCATCCCAGGCCAGCCCATAGGTAATCACACTGGTCAGCAGGCCAGTCAGCAGCAGGGCGCTGATCTGCCAGAGCAGGAGGCGGCCGCGGATCGAGTTCATGCGGCCGCCTCGGGTGGCGGTTCCACCAGCTTGTAGCCGACCCCGCGGACATTGCGGATCCAGGCCATGCCCAGCTTGCGGCGCAGGTTGTGGAGATGCACTTCGATCGCATTGCTGGCCACTTCTTCCTCCCAGCCGTAAAGGCGATCTTCCAGTTGTTCGCGCGAGAGCACGGTGCCCGGTTTCTCGATCAGCGCCGCCAGCAGGGAGAACTCGCGCTGCGAGAGTGGCAACGGCCTGGCATCGAGTGTGGCCTCGCGGCTGATTGGGTTGACGCACAACGAGCCCAGGCGCATCTCCGGCTGTTTTCTGCCCAGGTGGCGGCGTTGCAGGGCATGCACGCGGGCGATGAGTTCATCCAGGTCAAAGGGTTTGGTCAGGTAATCGTCAGCGCCCAGATTGAGGCCGGAAATGCGATCCGCCACGGTGTCGCGCGCGGTCACGACCAGCACCGGAATATCGCGGCCGCCGCGGCGCAGCTCCTTGAGCAGGGCGACGCCATCGAGCAGTGGCAGGCCAAGGTCAAGCAATAACAAGGTGTATTCGCCCTGATCGAGCGCAGCGCGTGCCGTCCACCCATCGCGCACCCAGTCGACGACGAAACCAGCGAGCTTGAGCCCACGCGCCATGCCAGCGCCGATCATCGGGTCGTCTTCGGCCAGAAGGAGTTTCATGGGGCGATTATCCGGGTTTCAGCGGACGAAAAAAAAGCGGGGCGAACCCCGCTTTTTCGTTCGGCGCGAAGTCGATTACTTCTTCATGCCACCACATTTGCCTTCAGCGTGCTTGGCTTCGTCGGCCGGGGCGGCGGCGTCGGCCTTCTTGGCTTTCTTGGCCTTCTTGGCGGGCTTGGCGGTGTCAGCGGGCTTGGCGCTGTCGGCGGTCGCGGCGGCGGCGGGCGCGGCGGCGTCAGCCGCTTGGACGGAACCGAAAGCGAACACGGAAGCGGCGGCGAGCAAAGCGATCAGAGTCTTGTTCATGGGTCTTCTCCTGAGTTGGGTAGGGGCCAGGCACAACGGCGCCGGGCTGAGGCGCATTGTCCAAAGCAAAACTTAACGAACACTTAAGGCCACCCGATTTTTCTCGCCAAACCCGCGTTTTTCGAGCGGAAATAGAAACCCCCCGGACAAGCCGGGGGGCGGTGCTCATCACCGAAGCAATGAGCGGGGGGAGGCCGGGCCGACATCGGGTCGGGTTGCAGTATCCTAGCCGCGTCAACTTACGCCTTCCTTACAACGTGCGCGTTCTCATCGTCGAAGATGACCCTCTCCTGCAAGACAGTCTCACTCGTGCCATGCGCGCGGTGGGGTACGCCACCGATCAAGCCGGCGACGGTGAGTTGGCCTTGAACCTGCTGCGTGGCGGCGGCTTTGACCTGGTGATTCTCGACCTTGGCCTGCCGAAGCGGGATGGCTTGCAGGTGCTGCGCGAGATGCGTGCTTCCGGCTGCCGCACGGCCGCGCTGATTCTGACCGCGCGGGATGGGGTCGAAGACCGGGTGAAAGGGCTCGATCTGGGCGCCGACGACTACCTCACCAAGCCGTTCTCCCTGGCGGAGCTGGAAGCGCGCGCCCGCGCCTTGCTGCGCCGTGGCCAGGGTGGCACGCCGCTGCTGAGCTGCGGCACCCTGGCCTACGACTCCGTGGGCCGGCGCGCCACCCTCGGCAATGAGCCGCTGGAACTGTCGCAGCGCGAGCTGTCGGTGCTGGAAACCTTGCTGTTCCGCCAGGGCAAGGTGGTGAGCAAGGAGCAACTCATCGAAAGCCTGTGTGGTTACAACGAGGAAGTCAGCGGCAACGCCATCGAAGTCTACGTACACCGCCTGCGCAAGAAGCTGGAGCCGGCCGGCGTCAGCATCCGCACCCTGCGCGGCCTGGGGTATCTGCTGGGTGAGCCGTGACCGCGGAAGACGACGACCTCCCCTCGCTGCGGCAACGCCTGATCAACTGGCTGTTCACGCCGCTCTATCTCTGGTTGCTGTTTTCCACCGTGACCGGTTATCTGGCGGCGGTGAATCTGTCCAACAAGCCGTATGACCTGGTCTTGCAGGAACGCGCCAAGTTGCTCGCCAGTCGCTACAGCCAGATCCGGAGCGCCGATGAAGCCGATCTGGCCCGGTTGTTTCCCGAGGCGGAAGGCGAATTCCTGTTCGCCCTTTACGACAGCCACGGCCAACGTCTGGCCGGCAATGGCCATCTGCCCTCGCCGCGCCCGGCGGACTTCCGCGCGACCGCCAGCACGCTGCGCGACACCCAGATCGCACAACACAAACTGCGCCTGCTCACCCTGCGCGCCCCGGGTCCGGACGGCGATCTCCTGCTCGTGCAGGCGGCCGAGTCGGTACAAGCGCGCCTGGCCCTGGGGCGCAGCATCCTGGGCAACATCGTGATTCCCCAGTTCATCTTCATTCTGATCGCCGGCGTCGCGGTGTGGATCGGCCTGAAGAAAGGCCTGGCACCTCTGGAGCGCCTGCGCCGCCAGGTCGCCAACCGTTCACGCGACGATCTCAGCCCGCTTGAGGAAGCCCTGGCGCCGCTTGAAGCGCGCCCCCTTATCCGCGAGGTCAACGCGCTGATCGAGCGCCTGAAAGGGTTGATGGAAAGCCAACGCAGATTCATCGCCGATGCCGCGCATCAACTGCGCACCCCCTTCGCCGGCTTGCGCGCGCAGGCCGAACTGGCGCGCCGCGAGGAAGCCTCGGCGCCAGTGAAGGCGGCGCTGGAGCGCATCTGCGCTGGTACCCAGCGCTGCAGCCGCCTGGTCACCCAGTTGCTGACCCTGGCCCGCAACGAACCGGAAGCACGCCTGCAAGCGCCCCTGGTGTTACTCGATCTCGGCCGCATCGCCGAGGAAGCCGCCAGCCATTGGGCGCCGGAAGCGCTGCGGCACGACATCGACCTCGGTCTGGAGGAAGAGGGCGGGCAATTGCGGGTCAAGGGCGACGAGGCCAGCCTGCGCGACCTGATCGACAACCTGATCGACAACGCCATCCACTACACCCCGGCTGGTGGCCACGTCACCGTGCGGGTGGGCCATGACGGAGGCGCCTGGCTGAAAGTTGAAGACGACGGCCCCGGCATCCCGCCGGAGCAACGCGGCAGGGTGTTCGAGCGTTTCCACCGCATTCCCGGCAGCGGCCAGCCCGGCAGCGGCCTGGGCCTGGCCATCGTGCGTGAAGTCGTGGCACGGCATGGCGCCGACCTGGAGCTGAGCGACGCCAGCGCTGGCCAAGGCGCCCTGTTCACGGTGCGTTTTCCGCATCACGGCAGCCGGCGGCGAACGGCGGGCTCCGCATAACCGTTAACCCTAGATTTTTCAGTTGACCGCTCCCCAGCCCTTGTGAGGCCGCATGGATGCTGACGTTATCGCCTCCGGTTGCACTCGCCATTTGGGTGACGCCGCTACGCGCCCGGTTTCATGCTCCGGGGCGGCCTCGCCGCCATGATCGTTAGGGTGTTCATCCGGCCATGAGCGGTCAGCGCCGCCCACCCAGAATCGAGCCCAGCACCCCGCGAATGATGGCGCGGCCGACCTGGCCACCGATGGCGCGGGCAGCGCTTTTCGCCAGCGCCTCGCCCATCCCTTCGCGGCGGCGGCCGCCCGTGCTGGAACCGCCGCCGAAAAGATCGCCCAGCATGCCGCTTATGCCGCCTCCCGAAGTTTCCGCCGCCGGCGCTTCGGCGCGCGCGCGGTTAGGCGTGTCGGCGGCCGGGGTGGCGCAGCGCTTGAGCATTTCATAAGCCGATTCCCGATCCACCGCCTGTTCGTAAACGCCAGCCACCAGGGAGGCCGCCATCAATTGCTTGCGGAGCGCGGCGTCGATCGGGCCGATCTGGCCGCCGGGCGGCACGATGAAGGCGCGCTCTACCACGCCGGGACGGCCCTTGTCATCGAGACAGGAAACCAGCGCCTCGCCCACGCCCAGTTCGGTGATGACGCCGGCTTCATCCAGTTCTGGGTTGTCGCGCATGGTTTCGGCGGCGGCCTTCACCGCCTTCTGGTCGCGCGGCGAGAAGGCGCGCAGTGCGTGGCACCCGGTTGCCGAGTTGGCCCAGCACTTTGTCCGGCACGTCGGCCGGGTTCTGGGTGACGAAATACACGCCCACCCCCTTGGAGCGGATCAGGCGCACCACCTGTTCGATCTTGTCCACCAGCGCGGCGGGGGCGTCGTTGAACAAGAGATGTGCCTCGTCAAAGAAGAACACCAGCTTCGGCTTGTCCAGGTCGCCGGCCTCCGGCAGATTTTCATAAAGCTCGGAAAGCAGCCACAGGAGCAGGGTGGCGTACAGCTTGGGCGCCTGCATGAGTTGGTCGGCGGAGAGAATGTTGATTACCCCTCGGCCATGCTCGCTCTGTATCAGGTCTTGAATGTTCAGCATCGGCTCGCCGAATAGCTTGTCGCCGCCCTGCGATTCCAGGCTCAAGAGGCCGCGCTGGATGGCGCCGATGCTGGCGGCGGAAATGTTGCCGTATTCGGTGGTGAAGGTTTTCGCGTTCTCGCCGACGTATTGCAGCATCGCGCGCAGGTCTTTCAGGTCCAGCAGCAACAGGCCGTTGTCGTCGGCCACCTTGAATACCAGTTGCAGCACGCCGGCTTGGGTCTCATTCAATTCCAGCATGCGCGCCAGCAGCAGCGGACCCATGTCGGAAATCGTCGCGCGGATCGGGTGGCCCGACACGCCAGAGGTATCCCAGAAGGTGACTGGATGAGCCTGGTATTGGAAATCGGCCAGGTCCAGCTTTTCCACCCGTTCCGCCACCTTGGCATTGCCGCCGCCTGCCTGGGAAATACCGGAGAGGTCGCCCTTCACGTCGGACATAAAGCAGGGCACGCCGATGTTGGAAAATCCCTCGGCCAGCGTTTGCAGCGTCACCGTTTTACCGGTGCCGGTGGCGCCCGTGATGAGGCCGTGGCGATTGGCCATTGCTGGCAGTAGGAAGAGTTCGGTGCGGTCGTTCTTGGCGATCAGCAGGGGTTCGGTCATGGCGCGCGCATATAAAAATTGGACGCGGGATTATCCCAGCCGCCAGCGGACTTTGATCGTTATGCGCCTCACTCAATCGCGACCCCATTCCGGCAAGCCGCAATGTGGAAATCGGTGGAATTCACCCTCTCGGCCCGATCATGGACGCCGTCAATTTGTAACCTCACCGAAGTGATTTCGTAGATCCATGAAAAAGGGGGCCGCGGCCCCCTTTGTTTCCTGCCTGGAGAACCCGGATTACAGCTCGCCGGCGTGCTCGGCCAGGTATTCGGCCACACCCGCGGTGCTGGCTTTCATGCCGGCGTCTCCCTTCTTCCAGCCGGCCGGGCAGACTTCGCCGTGTTCTTCGGTGAATTGCAGGGCGTCGATGATGCGCAGCATTTCGTCGATGTCGCGGCCCAGGGGCAGGTCGTTGACCACCTGGTGGCGCACCACGCCGGCCTTGTCGATCAGGAAGGAGCCGCGGAAGGCGACACCGGCCATGTGTTCGACGTCGTAGGCCTTGCAGATCTCATGCTTGGTGTCGGCCACCAGGGGGTACTTGACCGGGCCGATGCCGCCGTGGTTGATGGCGGTGTTTTTCCAGGCCAGATGCGAGAACTGGGAGTCGATGGAGACGCCGATGACTTCCACGTTGCGCGCCTTGAATTCGTTCAGGCGATGGTCGAACGCGATCAGTTCGGACGGGCAGACGAAGGTGAAATCAAGCGGGTAAAAGAACACCACCGCGTACTTGTCCTTGATCTGGGCGGACAGGGTGAAGCTTTCGTTGAAGCTGTTATCGCCCATGACGGCGACGGCGGTGAAATCCGGGGCTTGCTTGCCAACTAGAACTGCCATGTTGCTTACCTCTTTGCGATTGAATTGACGGAGTTGTCCGGCCGCGTTGCCACCCAAGGCAGCGGATAAGACTAATTCTAACTGGTGTCGGAAGGCTGAGAAACAAGCGCCGTAACTCGACACGGCCAAATTGGCCGCCCCATGTCCCTGAAACGTAGGATGTGGTGAGCGATAGCGAACCACATCGACTCGGCTGATGCGGTTCGCTATCGCTCACCACATCCTACGCAGGGGGGCGATGGGAGGTTGTTTCACCGTAACGTCCTGCCTCACTCGCCCAGATAAGCGGCCCGCACCTGCGGGTCGTTCGCGAGTTCGGCGGAAGGGCCGGAGAGGGTGATGGCGCCGCTTTCCATGACATAGGCGCGCTGGCTGACCTTGAGCGCGAGGTTGGCGTTCTGTTCGACCAGCAGGAGGGTCACCCCCTCGCTGGCGATGGTCGCGATGGTTTCGTAGATTTTCCGCACCATCAGCGGCGCCAGGCCCATGCTCGGTTCGTCCAGCAACAACAGGCGGGGGCGGCCCATCAGGGCGCGGGCGATGGCCAGCATCTGCTGTTCGCCGCCGGAGAGCGTGCCGGCCAGTTGCGTGCGGCGCTCGGCCAAGCGCGGGAAGAGTTCATAGGCGCGCGCCAGGTCCGCCTTGATAGCGGGTGTATCGCGGCGGATGTAGGCGCCCATGTCGAGGTTTTCCGCCACCGTAAGCCGCCCGAAGATGCCGCGTCCTTCCGGCACCAGCCGCAGGCCACGGGCGACGATGGCATGGGTGGCCGCCAGGTGGACGCGTTCACCGTCGAAACAGATCTCGCCGCCGTGCGCCACCAGGCCCATCAGCCCCTTGAGGGTGCTGCTCTTGCCCGCGCCGTTGGCGCCGATCAGGCAGACCAGCTCACCATGCGCAACTTCGAAGTCGATGCCGCGCACCGCGTGGATGCCGCCATAGGCGACCTTGAGGCCGCGCACCGAAAGCAGGCTCATGCCTCGCCCCCCAGATAAGCGGCGATCACCGCCGGATCATTGCGCACCGCCTCGGCTGGCCCTTCGGCGATCTTGCGGCCGTAGTCGAGCACGGCGACGCGGTCACACAGGCCCATCACCAGTTTTACATCGTGTTCAATCAGCAGCAGGGTGACGCCGCCCTCACGCAGTTTCCGGAACAGTTCGCCCATCTGCTGACGCTCGTTCGGGTTCATGCCAGCGACCGGTTCGTCGAGGGCGAGCAGCTTTGGTTCGGTGGCGAGCGCGCGGGCGATTTCCAGGCGGCGCTGATCGCCGTAGGCGAGATGGCTGGCCAGGGTTCGCCCCTTACCGGCGAGGCCGACATAACGCAGGAGTTCATGCGCGCGATCGCGGATGCCGGTCTCCTCGGCGCGGGTCTTGCGACAGCGCAGCACCGCGCCCAGTACGTTGGCGCGCGTGCGGGCATGGCGGCCGACCATGACGTTTTCCAGCGCGGTCATGTTGGCGAACAGACGGATGTTCTGGAAAGTACGGGCGAAGCCGCGTTTCACGATCTGATGCGGCGGTATGTCCTGGACCTCGGCGCCCTCCAGGCGCACGGCGCCGGAAGTCACCGTGTACAGCCCGGTCATGCAATTGAACAGAGTGGTCTTGCCGGCGCCGTTGGGGCCGATCAGGCCGTAGATTTCGCCCGCCTCGACGGTGAGCGAGACCGCCTCCAGCGCATTGATGCCGCCGAAGCGCTTGCTGACGTTGTCGACACTCAATAAAGCCATGCTCAATTACGGGTGTCGTAGAGATTGGCCTGTTCCTGCTCGGCCAGGCCCTCTTCGGCGGCGAACTCGCGGCGGCGCTGGCGCGAGGGCAGCAGGCCGGCGGGGCGGAACAGCATCATTCCCACCAGGGCGACGCCGAACAGCAACATGCGCAGATCGGACGGGTCCACCACCACTTGGCCCAGGATGGCGCGTTGCAGGTCGCCGAGGTAGCGCAGCGCCTCGGGAATCATGGTGAGCAGGATGGCGCCGAGGATGACGCCGGGGATGTTGCCCATCCCGCCCAGCACGATCATGCACAGCACCAGGATGGATTCCCAAAGGGTGAAACTTTCCGGGCTGATGAAGCCCTGGAACGCCGCGAACAGGCCGCCGGCCAGGCCGCCGAAGCTGGCGCCCATGGCGAACGCCAGCAGCTTCAGGTTGCGGGTGTTGATGCCCATCGCCGCCGCCGCGACCTCGTCCTCGCGGATTGCGCCCCAAGCGCGGCCGATGCGCGAATCCTGCAAGCGCCACGCGACGAAAATGGCGAGCAGGGTGAAGGCGAGGAACAGGTAGTAATAGAAATAGGTGGGCGGCAGGGTCAGGCCGAAGACATGTAGCGGCCTGCCGAAGGAGAAACCGGCCACGCTCACCGGGTCGATCAGGTTCATGCCCTGCGGGCCGTTGGTGAGATTGAATGGCGCGTTCAGGTTGTTCATGAAAATGCGGATGATCTCGCCGAAGCCAAGGGTGACGATGGCCAGGTAATCGCCGCGCAATCGCAGTGTGGGCGCCCCCAACAGCACACCGAACAGGCCGGCGAAGGCGGCGCCGATGGGCAGCACCGCCCAGAACGGCAGATGCAGGCCGAAATGCGGGCTGGCCAGCCAGGCATAGAGATAGGCGCCGAGCGCGTAGAAGGCGATGTAGCCGAGATCGAGCAGACCGGCATAGCCGACCACGATGTTCAGCCCGATGGCCAGCAGCACATAGAGCAAAACGAAATCCAGCACCCGCAGCCAGGCGTTGCCAAGGCCGAAGCCCATCAAGAACGGCAGGGCGGCGAGGAGCACGGCCAGCAGGATAGCCACCAGGCGCGGGCGGCGGCGCAATGACTCAAGCACGAGGTTCACGCACGCGTGGCCACCCGCTCGCCCAACAGGCCGGAGGGCCGGAATACCAGCACGCCGATCAGCACGAAGAAGGCGAACACGTCCTGATAGTGGCTGCCCAGGAAGCCGCCGGTGAGGTCGCCGATGTAACCGGCGCCGAGCGCCTCGATCACCCCGAGCAACAGGCCGCCCAGCATCGCTCCGGCGATATTGCCGATGCCGCCCAGCACCGCCGCCGAGAAGGCTTTCAAGCCGAGCATGAAGCCCATGTAGTAATGCGCCAGGCCGTAATAGGCGCTCACCATGACGCCGGCGATGGCGGCAATCGCCGCCCCGATGATGAAGGTGGCGGAAATCACCCAGTCCACGTTCACCCCCATCAGTTCCGCCACTTCCCGCGATTGTGCGGTGGCGCGCATGGCGCGGCCCAGCCGCGTCTTCTCCACCAGCAGCCACAGCCCGGCCATGACGGCCAAGGCGAGGACCACGATGGCGATCTGCAACAGGCTGATATTCGCGCCGAGGAACTCATATTTGCGGGTGGGCAAAATCGCCGGGAAGGACACGTACTGGCGGCCCCAGATCAGCATCGCCAGGTTCTGCAGGATGATGGAAACGCCGATGGCGGTAATCAGCGGCGCCAACCGAGGCGCTTTACGCAACGGCCGATAGGCAATTTTCTCGATGGTGAAGGCCAGCGCCATGCAGGCGGGAATCGCCACCAGAATGCCGGCGAGCACCACCAGCACCCCGGGCAGATCGGGCGCCGCGCCGAGCAGCGCGCCAATGACCGTCAAGGCCACCATCGCGCCAATCATGGTCACCTCGCCATGCGCGAAGTTGATCAGCTCCAGGATGCCGTAAACCATGGTGTAGCCCAGCGCCACCAGGGCATAGATGCTGCCCAGCACCAGGCCGTTGACGAGCTGTTGAAGGAAAATGTCCATTGCTTGGGCGGTAGGAGCGGACCGTGTCCGCGATCACGGGCCGGAGTGTCGCGGACGCGGTCTACGCCTACGACTGCGTTACTTGACCGTTTCCAGCACCCGCCAGGCGCCGTCTTTCACTTCATAGAGGGTGATGGCGCCGCCGGTGGTATCGCCCTTGGCGTCGAATTTGATCGGGCCGCTCACGCCTTGCAAATCGGTCTTCGGCAGTGCCGCCAGCACCTTGGCCGGATCGGCGGAGTCGGCGCGCGTCATGGCGGCCACCAGCACGTTGACGGCGTCGTAGGCATAAGGCGCGTAGAGCTGAATCGCGCCGTATTTCGCTTCATAACGTTTGCGGAAATCCGGCCCGCCGGGCATGGAATCGATGGGCAGGCCAGGCGAGGAGGCAACCACCCCTTCCGCGTCGACACCCGCCAGCTTCACGAAGTTGGCGTTCTGCAGGCCATCGCCGCCGAGCAACCGGGCGGTCAAGCCCAGGCGCTTCAACTGCCTTGCCATCGGCCCGCCCTGCGGGTCCATGCCACCGAAAAACACCAGGTCCGGCGTCTTGCCCTTGATGCTGGTGAGAATGGCGGTGAAATCGGTGGCGCGGTCGTTGGTGAACTCGTGCGCCACTATTTCGCCGCCGGCCGCCGTGGCGGCTTTCTCGAACTCGTTGGCCAGTCCCTGGCCGTAGGCGGTGCGGTCGTCGATGATGGCGATTCTTTTCGCGCCCATCTTGCCCGCCGCGAACTGGCCCAGCGCGCGGCCCTGCTGCGCGTCGTTGGCCATCACCCGCCAGGCAGTGTGGTAACCCTGCGCGGTATAGGCCACGGCGGTGGCGGAGGGGGAAATCTGGGGAATGCCGGCGTCGTGGTAAATCTTGGAAGCCGGAATGGTGGTGCCCGAATTCAGGTGGCCGATCACCGCCACCACGCCGGCATCCACCAGCTTCTGGGCGACGATGGTGGCGGTCTTGGGCTCCGCCTGGTCGTCCTCGCCGAACAGCTCCAGCGTCACCTTCCTGCCGCCCAGTTCCAGGCCGCGGGCATTGATTTCATCCACCGCCAGACGGGCGCCGTTTTCATTGTCCTTGCCGATATGGGTTTGCGGGCCGGTCAGGGGGGCGACGGAGCCGATCTTGACGACAGCTTCGCCGGTGCTCTCCTTCTTGCCGCAGCCAGAAAGAGAAACAGCCAGCGCGAGAGAGAGCGCGGAAATCGCAAACTTGCCAAAATTCACCTGAATACCCCTAAGAACCAGAAAAAACCCGCGATTTATATCACAGGACGAAAATAAATAGGGGTCAGACTCGAATTAATTTGGTAAACTGAACCCGTTTTCGGCCTTGAAGTTGGTCTGAATCCGTGTGAACAACAAGTCCCATCTTCGACGAGAATCCTGATTGCTACACTCTCCATCCGCATCCTCTCCATTCGGTGACAACCACCATGTCTGACGCCATCGCACTGCCCAAGACGCTCGAAACCCGTTTAGCGAAAGCGGCCGCCAAGGCGCACGCTCCCCCCGAACAGCTGGCCCGCAAAGCCATCGCCGTCCATGTCGACTACCTGGACTGGCGCGAGAAAGCGATCCATGCCGGTTTCGAATCGGGCGAGGCGGAAGGGTGGAATTCCACAGATGAGGCGTTCGCCGCAGTCGCGGCACAGCGGGCTCGGCGTGTCGGTAAGCAAGTGGCTTGAGTGGTCGCCGCGAGCTGGGCGCGACTTGCTGGCAATCGAATCGTTCTACGCCGAGCAAAGCCAGGCGACCGCTGATCGGGTTATGGGTGAGATTCGTCATTACGCTATCCAGCTTGAAACCTTCCCGCAGATCGGTCGAGCGGCCAAGTGGCTGGCACGCGGTAGTTGGTGATCATGAAATATCCTTTCCTGCTCGTGTATCGCATCGTCGGGCGGCGCGTCCGGATTGGCTGGGTCCTGCACCAGCATCAGAAGAAGTACCTGACATAGGCCGATCAGCCCCGCCATCGCATGGCCCGTCTACCCCGCTACTTCGTTCCCGGCATGCCGCTGCACCTGATCCAGCGCGGCAACAACCGCCAGGTGATCTTCGCCGGCGACGAGGACTTCGCCTTTTTCCGAGGCTGCCTGCTGGATGCCTCGCGGCGCGAGGGATTGGCGATCCACGCCTACGTCTTCATGACTAACCACGTCCACCTGCTCGCCACCCCCGCCAGCGACACCAGCGCCGGGCGCACGCTGCAATCGGTCGGACGCCGCTACGTGCAGCACTTCAACCACCGCTACGGCCGCACTGGCACCCTGTGGGAAGGACGCTACAAGTCGACGGTGGTCGATGCTGAGTCTTACCTGCGGGCCTGTTCGCGCTATATCGAACTCAATCCGGTGCGAGCCGGGATGGTCGTCCATCCGCACGATTACCGTTGGTCGAGCTACCGCGCGCATGCCGATGGCGAGTGCGATGACCTGGTGACCGACCATCCGCTCTACCTCTCTATGGGGAGCGATGCCGCAGCCCGCCAGGCGGCCTATCGCCAACTATTCCGCGCCGGTCTAGAAGAGGCGCAGATTGCCAATATCCGAGAGGCTACCAACAAGGGCTGGGCGCTCGGCAACGACCGTTTTCGCGAGCAGATCGAGGCATTGTCCAATCGCCGGGCCTCGCCCCGCAAGCCGGGCCGGCCTGCGAGGGAGAAATAGCCTTGATTTGCACATTGTTTCACATTGATTCCACAATAAATTCCGGGTAACAACTGGCCACGGCCAACGCCACCGCGTCGGTTCCAGACCCGCCAGCGGGGAGCAACGGTTATCCTTGCGCCACCGTCATTTCCTCATCCCCCGCCCCTCTGATGAAACGACTAACCATTCGACTAGGAGTCTGTCGGACTTTGGAATCGTCGGCTGCAAATCGACCGCGGCGGACCATTTTTCACCGGCCTTTTGCCCCATGGAGCCACCATGCGGCGGCGAATCCGGTAAAAAATGGTCTCGCTGGGGCCGATTTTGGCTGCGCCGAAACATCGCTGGCTCGTTTTCGCTATCGACGACCAAAGTCCGACAGGCTCCTGGGCTGCACAAAGACCGCGGCCAAGTCGCTGGTTATCCCACTGGAGGGGGGAGCAAACCATGGCTGATTCCGAACTTCACAAGGGCGCCGCCAAGACCGCGCGCATTCCCATCAAGATCGTGCCCAGGCCGCGCTTGAGGCTGCCGGCGTGGATCAAGGCGCAGGCGCCGACCGCGCGGGAAGTGGTCGAGCTGAAGGCGATCCTGCGGGAAGCGAAGTTGCATACCGTGTGCGAGGAGGCGTCCTGCCCCAACCTGGGCGAATGCTTCCGCCACGGCACTGCCACGTTCATGATCCTGGGCGACCTGTGCACGCGGCGCTGCCCATTCTGCGACGTCGGCCACGGCAGGCCGCTGCCGCCCGATCCGGAGGAGCCGCGCCATCTGGCGGAAACCCTGGCGGCGATGCGCCTGAAATATGGGGTCATCACCAGTGTCGACCGCGACGACCTGAAGGATGGCGGCGCGCAACATTTCGTTGACTGCATCCGCGCCGCCCGCGCCGCTTCGCCCGGCACCCGCATCGAAATCCTCACGCCGGACTTTCGTGGGCGCCTGGAGGTCGCCCTGGACCTCCTCGCCGGCGACCCGCCCGACGTGATGAACCACAATCTGGAAACCGTGCCGCGCCTGTACCAGGCCTGCCGCCCCGGCGCCGACTACGCGCATTCGCTGCGGCTGCTGCAACAGTTCAAGGTACGTTGCCCGGCCGTGCCGACCAAGTCCGGCATCATGCTGGGCCTGGGTGAGACCGACACGGAAGTGCTGGAAGTGCTGCGCGATCTGCGCGCGCATGGCGTAGACATGCTCACCGTCGGCCAATATCTACAACCTTCCGGCCATCACTTGCCGGTGGAACGCTTCGTGGCGCCGGAACAGTTCGTTGAATTTGAAAGAATCGCCCTGGAAATGGGCTTCAGGAATGTCGCCAGCGGCCCGCTGGTGCGCTCCAGCTACCACGCGGACCAGCAGGCGGCGGGGGTGTAAGGGGCTGTCCATGAAACCCCCCTTTGAAAAAGGGGGGAGTAGACAGGCTCAGAGCTCGGAGCCCTCCGCGGCCGCTTTTTCCTGAATCAGCCGCTCGGTTTCACGCATCAGCGCGCGCATCACCTTGGTGGCGGTTTGCATGCCGTTTTTCGCCACGCTACTTGCCACATCGCCCAGGGGGGCGAGATCGATGCCGAGGTTCGCGCCGAGGCCACACCCCCGGCTCGTTCCCGCGTTACTCCGCGTCGCTTGGGTGCCTTCCAGGAACCCACGCTGGAACTGGGTGAGCTCCCATTGCTGGCGCATCAGGCGACCGGCTTCGTAAGGGGTGATTTGGCCACTGCGCAGGGCGGCTTCGATTTTGCCCATTTCGCCACGCGCCTCGTCCATGCGCGTGCCTGGTATGACGGCGGGCGCAGTCTGTGCGGCGGAAGCCGCCGGCGGGTCGAACAGGCAGGAACGGTCGTTGGCCTGGGCGGCGCCGGCGGTGAGTGACAGGAAAGCGAGGATGGCGACGGGCGCCAGGGTTTTCATGGGGTTTTTCATGATGGACTCCTTGTGGTTGCCCGCTTGCGCGGAATGCGCGGCGGGTAATTCCACTCTAGGTGGGGGGGGTCATCCTGGTATGTCCTAACCATTACCGATTGCAAGGAGCTGTTTCAGGGCGTTACCGGCCCAATAAAAACGGGGGCCACCCCTACCGGCGTGGCCCCCGCGCGAAGTGGCGGCCGTGGCCGCCCCGGCTTATTTCCTCGTGACCTTCTTGACCTTGGCGTGCTGGTCACGCAGGTCGGCGGCCATTTCCTTGATCTCGGCCAGATCACGCAGCATTTCGCTCCAGCCGTACCACAGGGCATAGTCCGGGTTGGCGTGGAAGGTGCCCTGGAAGGTGCGCATGCGATGCTCCAGGTGCATGACGAACAGCTTGTGTTCGATCGGACGCGGCGCGTCGTGGAAGGCCAACAGGTCGGGGAAGGCATAGGCGTAGGTGGCCGGTTTCGCGATCACGCCATCCTTGTACAGGTCGGCGATGATGCGGATGGCCTGGGCCAGCAGGTGGTCGGCCTCACGGATGATCTTGTCGCCCTTTTCCAGCTCGCCGCGCGCGAACTTCTCGGCGTGGCACTGGGTACAGGTCTTGACCATCTTTTCGCGTTCCTTCTGGAAGGCTTCCACCGTCAGACGCGCCACATCGGCGGCTTTGACCGCTTCGATACGGGCGGTGGGCTTGCCGGACGGGTCGAGAACGCCCAAGGCTTGCAGGATGGTGACCTGGTCGGCCTTCCACTGCGGATCATCCGGCAGCGGCAGGCGCACGGCGAGGAAGCCCCAGGCGGTGCGTACTTCGTGGTTGCCTTCCTGCATGTGGCAGGTCTGGCAGGTGGGCGCCGATGAGGTTTCCGGCAGGACGCCGACCTGCTTCAGCAAAGCGCGCGTGCCATGTTTGGAAGTGGAATACATCTCCCATTGCGGATGGTCGAAGCCCATGTGGCAGGTCTGGCAGGCTTGCGGCTGCTGCGCTTCCTTCTTGCTGAAAATGTGGCGCGTGTGGCAGGCATCGCATGAGGCCATGCCATGGCCGCCCTCGGCGCGTAGTTTCTTCTGTTCTTCCTTGCCCACACCGAGCTTGTGGCAGCCGCCGCAGCCCTTCATGCCCTCGGAGAACTGTCTGGGCAGCATGTGGGTGGTGGGCATGGCCGACATCGCGAGCCAGGCCTGGTTGTGCTTGCCTTTCTTGAACTGGGTTTCCTGATCGTCGTGGCAGGAACCACAGGTTTCTGCCGTCGGCATCTTGGCCAACCTGGAATCGTCCTTGTTAACGTGTTCCTTGCCGTGGCAGGTGGCGCAAGTGGCGCGGTCTTTTTTGGCGAGTGAATGCTTGCTTAACTGCCAATCGGCGACGATGCCGGGCGAGGTCTTCACGTGGCAGTCGACGCAATCGTCGGACCAGGCTCGACCGAAGGTGAACAGGGTGAGTAGTGCTAGTAAAACCAGACGCAACATGGCAGTCCCCTTATTTTCTCGTCCACATGGACGGCGGGGTTATACGGTGCGGGAGGTTGCCCGGAAAATGATGTGGATCAAGGAGTCGGATTGAATCCGGGCGGGTCGCAGGGTGTCAGACCCCGCGCCGGGCCAGTTCCAGCAGGCGGGCGACGCGCTCTTCGGTGGCCGGATGGGTGCGGAACAGGCCGGAGAGATCGCCGCCGGAAAGTGGGTTGATAATCATCATCTGGGCGGTTTCCGGGTGCCGGTCGGCGGTGTCCAGCGGTGTGCCGCGCGCGTGGGCATCGATCTTGCGCAAAGCTGAGGCGAGCGCTTCCGGGTCGCCGGAGATTTCCGCGCCGCCGTGGTCGGCGCCGAATTCGCGGGCGCGCGAGATCGCCATCTGGATCAGGGTGGCGGCCAGTGGCGCCAGGATCATGACCACCAGTTGCACGATCATGTTGGGCCGCTCGCGGTCGCCACCAAAGAGGAAGCCGAATTGCGCCAGCGAGGCGATGGCGCCGGCCACGGTGGCGGAAAGGGTGGAAGTAAGGATGTCGCGGTTCTTTACATGGGTCAGTTCATGCGCCATCACCCCGCGTAGTTCGCGCGCCGACAGAATCTGCAGGATGCCGGTGGTGGCGGCGACGGCGGCGTGTTCCGGGTTGCGCCCGGTGGCGAAGGCGTTGGGCTGGGCTTCGTCGATGACATAGACGCGGGGCATGGGCAATTGCGCGCGCCGCGCCAGTTCCGCGACCAGGTTGTAGAACTCGGGCGCGTCCGCCGGGCCGACTTCCTGGGCGTTGTACATGCGCAGGACCATCTTGTCGGAATTCCAGTAGGCCCACAGGTTCATGGCGCCACCGAGCAAGAGCGCGATCACCATGCCGGTGGCGCCGCCGAGCAACATGCCCACCGCCCCGAACAAGGCGACGATGGCGGCCATCAGCAGGGTGGTTTTCAGCCAGTTGTTGAGCATTGCGCGGTTCCTCTAATGAATTCAGTCGAGGCCATAGATGCGGGGAAGCGGGAAAAATTCAATCGGGGCTTGTAGCGCCGGCGCTACAAAAGCCGGTCGCCCGGTTTGATCGAACCGCCGGTGAGGAAGGTGGCGATGGCGAGGCGCTTGCCGCCCGGTTTCTGTACTTCCAGGATGTCCAGCGCGCCGCTGCCACAGGCGACGCGCAATCCTTCCTTGCTTACCGACAGCACGGTACCGGGTTGGCCGGCATCCATTACCGGACGCGCCCGCCAGACCTTGATCGACTCACCCGCGAACAGCGCGTGGGCGCCGGGGAAGGGGTTGAAGGCGCGAATGCGGCGATCGAGTTCCTCGGCGGGGCGGCTCCAGTCCAGGCGGGCGTCGTTCCTGGCTATCTTCTTCGCGTAGGTCGCCAGGGTGTCGTCCTGCTTCTCGCCAACCATCGTTTCCAACCGGGGCAGCAGGGCGACGATTTCCCGTGCGCCCAATTCCGCCAGCTTATCGTGCAGGCTGCCGGTGGTGTCGCTGTCGAGGATGGGCAGAGCGGCGCGCGTGAGCATGGCGCCGGTATCCAGGCCTTTGTCCATCCGCATCAGGGTGATGCCGGTTTCCCGGTCGCCTGCCTCGATGGCGCGGTGGATCGGCGCGGCGCCGCGCCAACGTGGCAGGAGGGAAGCGTGGATGTTCACGCTACCGAGGCGCGGCATGGCCAGCGCAGCTTCCGGCAAGATCAGGCCATAGGCGGCAACCACCATGGCCTCGGCGTCGGCTGCAAGTAGGGGTTGCCGCGCTGCTTCGCTTTTCAGATTTTCCGGTTGCGCCACGGCCAGGCCATGCGCCAGCGCGACGGCCTTCACCGGGCTGGCCTTGAGTTTCATGCCGCGCCCGGCGGGGCGGTCCGGCTGGGTGAGCACCAGGGAAATCTCGTGCCCGGCGGCGATCAGGGCCTTGAGGGCGGCGACGGCAAACTCAGGGGTTCCGGCGAAGATCAGGCGCATCACATCGCTTCCCGCGCCTGTTTTAAAAGTTTCTTGCGGATGCGCTCCTGTTTCAGGCGGGAGAGGTATTCCACGAATACCTTGCCGTTGAGGTGGTCGATTTCGTGCTGGACGCACACCGCCATGAGGCCGTCGGCTTCCAGTTCGAAAGGCTGCCCGTCGCGGTCGAGGGCGCGGACCCGGACACGTTCCGGGCGGGTGACCGTGTCATAAATGCCGGGCACCGATAGGCAGCCTTCCTCGTGTTCGCTCTGGCCACTGGCTTCGAGGATTTCCGGGTTGATGAACACCTTGAGGTCATTTTTCGACTCGCTGATGTCCACCAGGATCAGGCGTACATGGCGGTCCACCTGGGTGGCGGCGAGGCCGACACCGGGGGCGGAATACATGGTCTCCGCCATGTTGGCGATCAGCGCCTTGATGTTGTCATCCACCGTGGCGATGGGCTGGGCGATCTTGTGCAGGCGCGGGTCGGGATAGTGAACAATCTTGAGGAGGGCCATGATCTATCGGGAGGTAGGTGCAAATTCGAAGAAACTGGTTTAAGTTCGCGGCGGACTTCATTATAAATCAGCGTGTTTCGCGCTTTACCGCCAGAAGCGGTAACCAATACAAGGCAGGAACCATGCGTACCTTACTGCTGACCGCCGCTTTATCCCTGACGTTCCCGGCCTGGGCCGACCAGGTTCGCCTTCAGGACAACGCCCCCGCGCAACATGTCGTGGTCAAGGGCGATACCCTCTGGGGCATCTCGGAAACCTTTCTCAAAGACCCCTGGCAGTGGCCGAATGTCTGGCATCTCAACCGGGACGAAATCAAGAACCCGCATCTGATCTACCCCGGCGATGTGGTGCGGCTGGGCCGTGACGGCGCCGGCAATGTCCGCCTCAGCCTGGAAAAAGGGCCGCACCTCAACGCGACGGTGAAACTTTCGCCGCACGCTTATGGCGAACCCATTGTCATCAAGGAAACCGGCATTCCCAGCATTCCCGAGCAGGCCATCACGCCTTTGCTGTCGCGCAGCGGGGTGGGCGACCCGAGCGACCTGGAAAATGCGCCGCGCATCCTCGGCTCCAGCGACGCGCGCGTGATGTTCGGGGTGAACGACCGCATCTATGCCGGTCGTGGCGATGGCGGCACCGTGGATTGGCGCATCGTGCGCCTGGGCCAGCCGATCAAGAATCCGAATGACAAGAAGGAAGTGCTGGCTTACGAGCTGGTGCACGTGGGTGAAGCGCAAACCGTGCTGCCGGGTGACCCGCAACTGCTGCGCATCACCCGCGCCGAACAGGAAGTGCTGGAGCGCGATCGCCTGCTACCCGCCTGGAAAGCGGAGCCCATTCAGTACCTGCCGCACGCGCCGGAAATACCCATCTCCGCCAAGGTGGCCGCCATGATCGGTGGCTCCGTGCATGCCGGTGTCTGGATGACTGTGGTGCTCGACCGTGGCCTGCGCGACGGCCTGGAACCCGGCCATGTCCTGGCGCTGTTCCGCGCCGGCCGCTCGGTGGCCGACCCCAAATGCGTGCGCGCCGACAAAATCGCCTTCCTGGCGGGGGGCGAAGACCACGGCAACGACTGCATCCGGGACCAGAGCGATAAAAGTGCCTTACCCGACACGCGTGTCGGCCTGGCTTTTGTCTACCGGGTGTTCAACAAGGTGGCCTATGCGCTGGTGATGAAAAGCAACGAGCAAATCAGCCTGGGCGACAGCGCCCGCAATCCTTAACGTGAAACAAGCTCGCGCCTCCACTGTAGCGCCGGCTTCCAGCCGACTTCGTCGGCCTGATCAGAAAGACGCCGGCTGGAAGCCGGCGCTATCAGTGCGCCCGGTTTCATCATCCGGGGCGGCTGATCGAGCCATGAACGGTTAGCCTGTGCCGGCAAGGTTGCCGGCGGCAAAATCATGCCGCAACGCCCCGACGCCCCTTACTGGCTGACCCTGGAAGCCGTGCCCGGCCTAGGACCAGACGGCGTGCGTCGCTTGCTCGACGCCTTTCCTGGTGTGGAATCCATCTGCCAGGCTAGTGCGGCGCAACTGGCGCCTCTGGTCGGCGATTCGCTCGCCCGTGGCATTGCCGCCGGTGTCGACGCCGCCCTGCTGCAGTCCGGCCTGGACTGGCTGGCGGCGCCGGAAAACCACCTGATTACCTGGGGCGACCCGGCCTACCCCGCGCAACTGCGCGACCTGCCCGATGCGCCCGCCTGGCTTTATGTGAAGGGCGACCCGGATTGGCTCGCGCGCCCGATGCTGGCCATTGTCGGCAGCCGCAATGCCACGCCGCAGGGTCTGCGCGATGCCCGCGCCTTCGCCGCAAGCCTGTCGCAAGCCGGGCTGACCATCGTCAGCGGTCTGGCGTTGGGCATTGATGCCGCCGCTCACGAAGGCGGCCTCGCGGGGCTTGCCAGCAGTGTGGCGGTGGTGGGCACCGGTCTTGACCGCGTTTATCCGGCGCGCAACCGCGAACTGGCGCACCGGTTGGCGGCGGGCGGCGCCATCGTCTCCGAATTTCCGATTGGAACGGCGCCGAAACGCGGCCACTTTCCGCGCCGCAATCGCCTCATCAGTGGGCTCTCGCTGGGCGTGCTGGTGGTGGAAGCGGCACTGCAAAGCGGTTCGCTGATCACCGCGCGCCTGGCCGGCGAACAAGGACGCGATGTGTTCGCCATCCCCGGTTCTATTCATTCGTCGTTGTCCAAGGGTTGCCATCGCCTGATCAAACAGGGCGCCAAGCTGGTGGAATCGGCCAACGACATCCTGGAAGAACTGGGCCGCGAGCTGCCACCCTCGGCGCCCGCCACCGCCGCCCCGGAAGGCGCCGATGACCTCCTGGAAACCCTGTCCGGCGGCCCGCTTGCGCCGGATCAGCTCGCCGACCGCCTTGGCTTGACGGTGGAAACGCTTTCGGTCAGGCTTCTCGCGGCCGAAATGAACGGCCAAGTCGCGAGAATGCCCGGCGGCCTCTACCAAAGACTCTACTAACCATGTTCGACATCCTCCTTTACCTCTACGACACCTATCTGTTTACCGAGCATTTTCCAGCCCCGGAACAGCTTTCCCGCAAGCTGTCCGCCGCGGGTTTCGAAGATGCCGATATTGGCGCCGCCCTGAACTGGCTGGCCGCCCTGGACACCCTGGCTCCCGACACCGCCAGCAATGGCATCCCGTCTCTGCGTGTTTATAGCGATGCCGAAATCAGCCGCCTGGCCACCGAGGGACGCGGCTTTCTCACCTTCCTGGAAGGCAGTGGCCTGCTGTTCGCCCATGCCCGTGAATGGGTAATCGAGCAGGCGATGGCCCTGGAAGACCCCGAAGTCTCCGCCGACCGCATCAAGTGGATCGCACTGCTCGCCCTCTGGAAACTCAACGGCGCGGGTGACGTGCTCTGGTTGGAAGACCTGGTGCGTAGCGGCAGCGGCGAATTCAGCGACGACGGTTGGCAACCCACGCTTCATTAACGAGCCAGCCTCCTGTGCCCAAACAACTCATCATCGCCGAGAAGCCCTCGGTCGCTCAGGACATCGCCCGCGCCCTGGGCGGCTTCCAGAAAGAAAAAGACTATTACGAGTCCGAGCATTACCTGCTGTCTTCCGCCGTCGGCCACCTGCTGGAGCTGACCGTGCCGGAGGAGTATGAGGTCAAGCGTGGCAAATGGTCGTTCGCGCATCTGCCGGTGATCCCGCCGCACTTCGCCCTGCAACCCGTCGAGAAAACCGAAGACCGCCTGAAACTGCTGACCCGCCTGATCAAGCGCAAGGACGTCGAAGGCCTGATCAACGCCTGTGACGCGGGACGCGAGGGCGAACTGATCTTTAATTACATCGCCCAGCACAGTGGCACGCAGAAGCCAGTGCGCCGACTGTGGCTGCAATCCATGACCCAGGGCGCGATCCGCGACGGCTTTCTGGCGTTGCGCGAAGCCTCGGAAATGGCCGGCCTGCGTGACGCCGCCTTCAGCCGCGCGGAAAGCGACTGGCTGATCGGCATCAACGGCACCCGCGCCATGACCGCCTTCAACTCCAAGACCGGCGGCTTTCACCTCACCACCGTCGGCCGCGTGCAGACGCCGACACTGGCCATCATGGTGGAGCGCGAAGAGCGCATCCGCCGCTTTGTGCCGCGCGCCTACTGGGAACTGGAAGCGCGCTTTGCCGGCGGACTCGGCGAATACACGGGGCGCTGGTTCGACGAGAAGTTCAAAAAGAACGAAGACGACGAGCACGCCACCGCCTATCGTCTCTGGGAACAGCCGCGCGCGGAGGCCATTCGCGCCGCCTGCCTGAATCAACCGGCTCTGGCGGAAGAAGAGACCAAGCCCTCCAGCCAGCTCTCACCGCTCCTGTACGACCTCACTAGCCTGCAACGCGAAGCCAACGGCAGGTTCGGCTTCTCCGCCAAGGTCACTCTGGGCCTGGCGCAGGCGCTGTACGAAAGGCACAAGGTGCTGACTTATCCACGTACCGACGCGCGCGCGCTGCCAGAAGATTACCTGCCCACGGTGAAACAGGTGCTGGCTGGCCTGCCCGAGGTCTATGCGCCGTTGGCCGCCACTATTCTGGAAAAAAACTGGGTCACGGCGAACAAGCGCATCTTCAACAACGCCAAGATTTCCGATCACTTCGCCATTATCCCCACCGGCACGCCGCCCAAGTCGCTCAACGAGATCGAACAGAAGCTCTACGATCTGGTCACCCGCCGCTTCCTGGCGGTGTTCTATCCGGCGGCGGAATACTCGATCACCACCCGCATCACCCGCGTCGGAGGTTGCCCGCAGAAGCAGGAAGCCTTCAAGACCGAAGGCAAGGTATTGGTGAACCCCGGCTGGCTGGCGGTGTATGGCAAAGAAGCTCAGGTCGAGGACGACGCGGGCGGTCCTTCCCTGGTGCCCCTCGTTCCCGGTGAGACCTTGCAAACCCGAGCGGTGGACATCAAGGCCGCCTTTACCCGTCCGCCCGCGCGTTTTAACGAAGCCACCCTGCTCTCCGCGATGGAAGGCGCCGGCAAGCTGCTGGACGACGAGGAACTGCGCGCGGCGATGGCCGGGCGCGGCCTCGGCACGCCGGCGACACGGGCACAGATCATCGAGAACCTGATCTCGGAGGTCTATCTGCACCGCGAGGGGCGCGATCTGCTGCCCACCGCCAAGGCTTTTTCCCTGATTACGCTGCTGCGTGGCCTCGGCATCAGCGAACTGGCTTCGCCGGAACTCACCGGTGAATGGGAATACAAGCTGGCGCAACTGGAGCGCGGCAAGCTCACCCGTGAAGAGTTCATGGGCCACATCACCGCGTTGGCCCGTGACATCGTCGAGCGCGCCAAACGCTACGAGTCCGACACCGTGCCGGGCGACTTTGCCACCCTGAAAACCCCTTGCCCGAAATGCGGCGGCGTGGTGAAGGAGAACTACAAGAAATTCGCCTGCCAGTCCTGCGACTGGAGCGCCTGGAAGATCGTCGCCGGGCGCCAGTTCGAAGTGGCGGAAATGGAAGCGCTACTGAGCGTAGGCAAGATCGGCCCGCTCACCGGCTTCCGCAACAAGATGGGCCGTCCGTTCGACGCCGAAATCCGCCTCAACGACGACAAGCTGCCGGAATTCGACTTCGGCCTGCCACGCGAGGGTGAGGCCGCCGAAGCCGTTGACTTTTCCGGCCAGGAAAGCCTGGGCAAGTGCCCCAAGTGCGGCGCGGCGGTCTATGAACACGGCAACGCTTACGTCTGCGAACGCAGCGTCGGGCCCGAGCGCGCCTGCGATTTCCGGAGTGGCAAGCTGATCCTGCAACAGCCGGTGGAACCCGCGCAGATGCGGAAGCTGCTTGCGGAGGGCAAGGACGGTGGCAAGACCGATCTGTTGACCGGTTTCATCTCCGCCCGCACCCGCCGCAAGTTCTCCGCCTTCCTGGTGCGCGAGAAGGAAGGTGACAAGGCCGGCAAGGTCAGCTTCGAGTTCGAGCCGCGCGGCGCGGGCGCCAGCAAACGCGCCGCCCCCGTGCCGGCCAAGGAACTTGGCGCCCACCCGGACGACGGCAAACCCATCACCCTCAAGTCCGGCCGTTATGGCCCTTACGTGCAGCACGGCAAGCTCAACGCCACCCTGCCCCGCGACATGAACCCGGACACGGTCAGCTTGGAGCAGGCCGTGGAACTGCTGGCGATCAAAGCGGCAGCGGGCAAATAGCCGAGTGCTTCACGATAGATCGACACGCCAATACCGGTCAGATTGACCAGCCCGAAAAACAGCCGGATCCAGGGGGCTGGCTTGGCGGGAAGGAGGTTGCCCATGTCACGCATATTGATCATCGCTGGTGATCCTTCGCTGGCGAAGCTGATCGCCCTGCACATGGAGGCGCTGCATCACCAGCCGGCTGTCGCGGTGACCCTGCGTGATGCCCGAAATGCCTTGATCGACCCTGATTTTGATGCCGTTCTGCTCGACCAGCAGATGCCGGACGGTTTCGGACTCGATCTATTGGGTGAGATCAGGGCCAAGAAAACCGATCTGCCGGTCATCATGATCAGCGGTCTTCACGATACTGGCCTGCCCATCGAAGCCATCAAGCGGGGCGCTTATGACTTTCTGCGTAAACCCCTCGATGAGTCGGAACTCGACCGCACGCTTGCCGCCGCCTTATGCCATGACCGCCACACCGGCAGCATGGAAACCACCACGGAGGAACGGCGCCATTTCTCCCGCATCATAGGCCGAAGCCAGGCCATGACCGAGGTGTGCAAAATGCTGGGGCACATCGCGCCGACGGATTCCAGCGTGGTCATCACCGGTGAAACCGGCACCGGCAAGGAACTGGTGGCACAGGCCATCCACCAGCACTCGGATCGGGCAGGTACTTTCATCGCGGTAAACTGCTCTGCCATCGTCGACACATTGCTCGAAAGCGAGCTTTTTGGGCACGAGAAGGGCAGCTTCACGGGAGCGGACCGGCGCACGCAGGGGAAATTCGAGATCGCCGCCGGGGGCACGCTGTTTCTGGATGAAATCGGTGAAATGTCCCCCAACCTGCAAGCCAAGCTATTACGGGTACTGGAAACGCGCACCTTTGAACGGGTGGGGGGCACAGAAACACTCGCCGCAACCGCGCGCATCATCGCCGCCACCAACCGCGACCTGAAAGAGGCGGTACGCCAGAAAACCTTCCGCGAGGATTTGTATTTCCGCCTCAATGTCTTCGCCCTGCATCTGCCACCCTTGCGCGAAAGACGCGAGGACATTCCGCCTTTGGTGGAGAACCTGCTGGCCAAGATTCGGCGCAAGGTGCACAAGTCGGTTTCCCGGATCAGCGAACAAGCCTGGGCGTATCTGCGTGCCTATGATTGGCCTGGCAACATCCGCGAACTGGACAACGTTCTGACCCGCGCCGTCATCCTGGCGCGGGATGACACCATTACCGTGGACTTGCTCGGGGTCATGCCGGCAGCAGACGAAATCGCGCCTGGCGGCGCCGGCACGCAGCCTTCACTGATCAGTCTGGAAGAACTGCAACAGCGCCATGTTCGTGCCGTGCTCGAATATACCCGGGGGCACAAGGGCCGGGCCTGCACGATCCTGGGCATCTCGCGACCGGCGCTGGAACGCAGAATCGCGCGCCTGGCCCCGCCCCTTCGCGGCATCCATGAATGAATCGTTCAATGCAGGGCGGAAATAGTCGAACAAAATATTCAACTATTTCCGCCCTGCCACCGACGAAACAAGAATAATCATTGAAATTCAATCAATTACAGTAAACATGCGCGCTGGCACGAATGATGCTTTTACTCCTGCACCCGTCACCAAGCCGGGGATTCGTTTCACAGAGGAAAAGGAGAAAATCATGAAAAAACTCATTACATTCGCGGCAATGTCCCTGTTGACCACACCGGCTTTCGCGGCTGGAGCCTGGCCAGAAAGCTCCGACACCTACGGCAATATCCTGAATGACGAGCGGCCAGCCTTTGTCGGTACCGGGCTATCCGAACAAGCCCGCCAGGAAAACATTTATGGGAGTTTGGTCGGTCCGGACAACCAGGATGGATTCAAGGTCGGCAATGCCGGTCCGGAAAAAGGCAACAACGACAGTTACGGCTCCGTGCTGCACGACGCGGGCAATCCGATGTAAGCAAGGAATTCTGAGCCACAGGGGAACGGCCAGGGCGACCTGGCCGTTTTTTCTGTCCGAGTGGGAAGAGGGATCTGGGCTGGCTTGAGCCGCAGCGTGGGAACGTGGCTGGGAGCTCGTTCGGTTGCGAGTCAAAGGAACCGTGAGTCGGCCAATCACCTGTGTGGTTGATCAGCCACCCACGAATTCAAATGGGCTGTCGCTGCCGAGAAACTTGTCATAACGCAGGTAGTGCGAGCCGTCGCAAGAGAAGGTGAGGCTGACCATCCCGTTGAAAACATTGATCGACGACATGCGCAGATAGATGTTCTCGTCGGCCAGGCGCAACGAGCGTAGATGGGTGAGGATGCGTCCGATGTCCTGCTCCGGGATCAGGGCATCGGCCGGGTAAGGCTGCGGCGGGTAGAGCAGGCAGATATCCGGATCGGCGAGTGCCTCCTGGTCGAGGATGCGATAACGGTAGGGATCCTGCACGGTCCAAATGGTGGCCTGGCTGCTGGAGAAGTGGATCTGGCACTGGAACACGCCACGATGGGTGAGGAGTTCTTCCAGAATGGCCAGCCCTTTGTCCAGATTCAGGTCCATCGGACTCTCGATGCGGCATTGCTGGAACACCGCGCCGCGGATCGAAGGGTCGCCCTTGATCTGGCGCCAGTGGCCGGGTTCTTCATAAATCTCGGCGGTTGTCGGCAGATTACGCAAATCGAAATCGGCCCCCAGATAACCCAGCGCGGCACCACGCTGGCTACGCACGATTTGCAGGGCGGTGAGTGAGGGCCGCTGTTTCATCAGGCTGATGTAGGCGTCCGAAAGCAGAAATCCCCAGGCCGGTACCGCTTCCTTCATGTACGGCCGTTGCGAGCGGTCACGTCCAAAGTGGCCGGGGACCAGGTTCGGTTTGCCATCCTCGATGCCAACGTCGTCGCAGATCTGGACGCCGTCGAAGCCAACGCAGTAGAGAAAGGAACAATGGGGAATATCAGGGAAGCCTTCTAGCAGCACCGCGTTCAAGGCTTCGCGCTCACCCCAGGCCGGCGCGCAGCGTTCGGCCAGGCGCGCGAGGGGATCTTGCAGGATGCGGGCGAGTTGCTCGCGTTGCAGATAAATGCTGTCTTTCCAGGTGTTCGTCATGGCGTGCCATTCCGTCAATCCGATAAAAAACGCGCGTAGGGTAAGCCATCACAGGAAAGAAAAAGCCGGACATCGCCCGGCTTTTTGCGACTCGCAACCTGTCGGATCAGGCCTTGCCGCTTGCTTCCACCATGCGCTCGATGATCGGGCCGAGGATGACTTCCATCGCAAAGCCCATCTTGCCGCCGGGCACCACCAGGTTGTTGGGGCGCGACATGAAGGAGCCGGGGATCATGTTGAGGAAGTAAGGAAAGTCCACGCCCTTGGGATTGCGGAAGCGCACCACCACCAGGCTTTCATCCGGGGTGGGGATGTCGCGCGCGATGAAGGGGTTGGAGGTGTCGACCAGGGGCACGCGCTGGAAGTTGATGTCGGTGCGCGAGAACTGTGGCGTCACGTAGTTCACGTAATCCGGCATCCGGCGCAGGATGGTGTCGACGATCACTTCGGCGGAATAGCCGCGCTCGGCCGCGTCGCGGTGAATCTTCTGGATCCACTCCAGGTTCACCACGGGCACCACGCCGACTGCCAGATCCACGTACTTGGCCATGTCCACCTTGTCGGTTACCACCAGGCCATGCAGGCCTTCATAGAACAAGACGTCAGTGGGGGTGGGCAAATCTTTCCAGGGGGTGAACTCGCCTGGCTTCAGGTGGGTGCCCATTTGGGTGTTGTGCGCGGCGGCTTCTTCATCGCTGTGGATGTAATAACGGCGCTGGCCACCGCCGGTTTCGCCGTAGGTCCTGAACAGGTTTTCCAGGGCGGCGAAGTCGTTGGCTTCCGGGCCGAAGTGGCTGAAGCTGTGGTTGCCCAGTGCCTCGGCTTTCTTCATGGCTTCTTTGAACTCGGCACGGCCCAGACTGTGGAAGCTGTCGCCCTCGACCACGCTGGCGGACAGTTTATCGCGCGTGAAAATGTGTTCGAACGCGCGCTTCACAGTGGTGGTGCCAGCGCCGGAGGAACCAGTGACGACAACAACGGGATGCTTCTTGGACATGGGTGCTCCCCCAAAAACGTGAAAGATGGTGCGGAAAAAAGAAATGGGAAAAATGAAATGTGTCGGCGTGTTTCCGCCACATTTTATGTTTCGCTTCTCACCCCACGCTTCTCACCCCGGTTAGGCCGATTGGGCGCGAAAGTATAAACGCGGCCACGCCGGCCTGTCATCCGAGGCGGCTATAATCCCGCGCTCCTTCAAGCACCTATGACCCCTTCAGATGGACGTTCATTACCGCCCGGAAATCATCGAGCCGGAAGCGCAGCAACATTGGGAAGAAAAACGGAGTTTCCGCGCCACGGAAGACGCCACCAAGCCCAAGTATTACTGCCTGTCCATGTTCCCCTATCCGTCCGGGAAACTGCACATGGGCCATGTGCGCAACTACACCATCGGCGATGTCTTGGCGCGCTACCACCGAATGAAGGGCTACAACGTGCTGCAGCCGATGGGCTGGGACGCCTTCGGCCTGCCGGCGGAAAACGCCGCCCTCGCCAACAACGTGGCGCCCGCCGGCTGGACCTACGCCAACATCGACTACATGCGTGGGCAGTTGAAACGCTTGGGGCTGGCGGTCGACTGGAGCCGCGAATTGGCTACCTGCAAACCGGATTACTACCGCTGGGAACAATGGCTGTTCACCCGGCTATTCGAGAAGGGTCTGATCTACAAGAAGATGGCGACGGTGAACTGGGACCCGGTCGATCACACCGTGCTGGCCAACGAACAGGTGATCGACGGACGCGGCTGGCGCTCCGGTGCGCGGGTGGAAAAACGCGACATCCCCATGTACTTCTTTCGCATCACCGCCTATGCCGACGAGTTACTGAACGGACTCGACAACCTGCCCGGCTGGCCCGAGCGGGTGAAGACCATGCAGCGCAATTGGATCGGCAAGAGCTTCGGGGTGGAGATTCATTTCCCGCTGGCCGAGCGCCACCAGGACGGCGAGGCTGGCCAAAGCGTGCTGAAAGTCTTTACCACCCGCGCCGACACGCTGTTTGGCGTTACCTACGTCGCGGTCGCCGCCGAGCATCCTCTGGCCCAGCGGGCCGCCGCCGACCATCCTGAACTTGCCGCTTTCATTACCGAGTGCAAACAAGGCAGCGTGGCCGAGGCGGATATGGCGACCATGGAAAAGAAGGGCATGGATACCGGCCTCAAGGTCTATCACCCTTTCACCCATGAGCCGATTCCCGTGTTCATCGCCAACTACGTGCTGATGGGCTATGGCGAAGGCGCGGTGATGGCGGTGCCGGCGCATGACGAGCGGGATTTTGCCTTCGCGAAAAAATACGGCTTGGCCGTCAAGCCGGTGATCAAGCCCGCCGACGGCGACCTGGCCCAGCCGCTCACGGAAGCCTATGTGGAACCAGGCGTCCTGTTCGACTCCGGCGATTTCTCCGGCCGGACTTCGCAGGACGCCATCGAAAAAATCGCCCTGGTGTTGAAGAACCTCAAGCTGGGCGAGAAGCGCACCACCTATCGCCTGCGCGATTGGGGCATTTCCCGGCAGCGTTACTGGGGCTGCCCGATTCCCATCGTGCATTGCCCAACCTGCGGTGATGTGCCGGTGCCGGATGATCAGTTGCCAGTGGTGCTGCCGGAAGACGTGAAAATCGACATCGGCTCGCCAATCAAGAAAATGCCCTCGTTCTACCAGACGACTTGCCCGAAATGCGGCGGCCAGGCGGAGCGCGAGACCGATACGATGGATACCTTCGTCGAATCGTCCTGGTATTACGCCCGCTACGCTTGTCCCGACAACGCCGCAGCCATGCTGGATGAGCGCGCCAACTACTGGCTGCCGGTGGATCAGTACATCGGCGGTATCGAGCACGCGATTCTGCATCTGCTCTACGCACGCTTTTTCCACAAGCTGATGCGCGATGTCGGCCTGTTCGGTGATAACCCAAGCAGCAACGAACCGTTCGCCAATCTGCTGACCCAGGGCATGGTGATCGCCGATACCTACTTCCGCGATCTGGGTGAAGGCAAGAAACAGTGGATCAACCCCGCCGACGTGGAAATTCGCGACGGCGCCAGCCTGCTCAAGGCCGACGGCCAGCCGGTGACGGTAGGCGGCACCGAGAAAATGGCCAAGTCGAAGAACAACGGCGTTGACCCGCAATCGCTGATCGACCAGTACGGCGCCGACACCGCGCGCCTGTTCATGATGTTCGCCGCGCCGCCGGAACAATCCCTGGAGTGGAGCGACGCCGGCGTCGAAGGCGCCAACCGCTTCCTGCGCCGCCTGTGGAAGATGGTGTATGAGCATGTCGAGGCGGGAGTGGTGGGGCCGGATTCATCCGGCCATGGCGGGTTGAAACCCGCCCTACACGACTTCCGCCGCCTGCTGCACCAGACCATCGCCAAGGTTAGCGATGACATCGAACGGCGTCGCCAATTCAACACCGCCATCGCCGCCAACATGGAGTTGATGAATGCCCTGGTGAAGCTGGATGGCAACGACGCACAGGCCCACGCGCTGAAACAGGAAGCCCTGGACGCCATCGTCCTGATGCTCTCCCCCATCGTGCCGCACATCTGTCGCAGCCTGCTCCAGGCGCTGAAACCGGGCGCCTGCCTGATGAGCGCGGCCTGGCCGGAAGTGGATGAAAGCGCGCTGGTGTGCGACGAGATCGAGTTGATGCTCCAGGTCAACGGCAAACTGCGCGGCAAGATCAAGGTCGCCGCGGACGCGGCCCGCGAGGCTATCGAACAGGCCGCGCTCGCCAGTCCAGATGTCCAGAAATTCATGGGTGGCAAGCCGGCCAGGAAAGTCGTGGTGGTGCCCGGTCGCCTGGTCAACATTGTTGTCTGAGGAAAAAGCTATGGCTCTGTTTCCCCGGCGCGGCGCAATCCAGTTCCTGGCCATCCTCGCCGTCGCGAGTCTGTTGGGTGGCTGCGGTTTCCAGTTGCGTGATCAGGCCCAGTTGCCGTTCGCGGCCGCCTATGTTGATGCCCCGGGTGGCTCGGCGTTGGGCGAGGGGCTGCGCCAGTCGCTGCGTAGCCAGGGCAAGCTGGTGGAAATGCGCGAAGGGGCTCCGGTACGCATCAAAGTGTCCGGAGAAGCCCGCCAGAAAAATATCCTGTCCCTCTCGGGGGGCGGCAAGGTGCGGGAATTCCGCCTGGAATATCGGGTCGATCTGTCCGCATACGACGCCGTCGGGACGCAGCTGATCGCGCCCGCGCTAATCCATCTGACGCGCGAGTTCTCCTACAACGACGACCGGGTACTGGCCAAGGAGAGCGAAGAAGCGGCCCTCAACCTCGCGATGGAACAGGACGCCCTGCGCCAGGCTCTGCGCCGCCTGTCCTATCTCAAACGCTGATGAAATTACGTGGCGAGCAACTCGACGCCAACCTCAAACGCGGCCTGGCGCCAATCTGGCTGGTCAGCGGCGACGAACCGCTGCTGACCGACGAAGCCTGTGCCAGCATCCGCGCCGCCGCCCGCGCGCGGGGCTACGACGAACGCCAGTCTTATCAGTCTGAAACCGGCTTCGACTGGAAAGCCTGGCTGGCCGGTTTCGATTCGCTTTCGCTGTTCTCCAGTCGCCGCCTGATCGAACTGCGCTTGCCCACCGGCAAGCCCGGCAGCGAAGGCGGCAAGACCCTCGAAGCCTGGGTAGCCAATCCGCCCGCCGACACGGTACTTCTGATCACCACGCCCAGGCTCGACAAGGCCACGTTGGCGACCAAATGGGCCGGTGCGCTGGAGCGCGGCGGCATCCTGGTACAGACCGCGCCGCCGCCGCTGGAGCGCCTGCCCGACTGGATTGGCGAGCGCCTCGCCCGCCACAGCCTGAAAGCCGACCGTGAGACCCTGGCCTGGCTGGCCGCGCGGGTGGAAGGCAACCTGCTCGCCGCGCACCAGGAAATCGAAAAACTCGCGCTGCTGCTGCCCCCCGGCCTGATGGAGCGCGATGCCGTGCGCGCCGCCGTCACCGATGTCGCGCGCTATGATGTGGCCGACCTGTCCGATGCCTTTCTCAAGGGTGATGCCACACGCTTTTGCCGGGTGCTGGATGGCCTCAAGGCGGAAGGCGAGGCGTTGCCACTGGTGCTGGCCTTTATCGGCGGCGAGGTGCGCACCCTCTACCGCCTCGCCGCCGGCCTCAAACGCGGCGAACGCCTACCCGCCCTGATGCAGGCCGCGCGCGTCTGGGACAGCCGGCAAAGCCTGGTGGAGCGCGCCCTGCAACGCGCGGGCTTGAGCAAGCTGGCCTGGGCCATGCGCGGCCTCGCCCGCCTCGACCGCGCCGCCAAGGGACTGCTGCGGGAAGACGCCTGGGATGAACTGAAACAACTGGGGCTGGCTCTCATGAACCAGGGCAACGCCCCCGCCTTTGTAGCGCCGGCTTCCAGCCGGCTGGTTTAAGGCGCCGGCCACGAGGCCGGCGCCACGGAGAAACAAACATGGACATCAAGACTTACATGCACACCCTCGGCCGCCAGGCGCGCGACGCCTCGCGCGCCGTCGCCCGCGCCGACACCAATCAGAAGAACCGCGCCCTGCTGGCGATGGCCGCCGCGATCGAACGCGACGCCGCCAGGTTGCTTGCCGCCAACGCACAAGACATGGACGCCGCCCGAGCGAGCGGCCTGGAACCGGCCATGCTCGACCGCCTCGCCCTCAATGAAAAGACCGTCGCCGGCATGGCCGAAGGGCTGCGCCAGATCGCGGCCTTGCCCGATCCCGTCGGCGAGATGGACGAACTCAAATACCGCCCCTCCGGCATCCAGGTCGGCAAGATGCGGGTGCCGCTCGGCGTCATCGGCATCATCTATGAGGCTCGCCCCAATGTGACGGCCGACGCCGCCGGCCTGTGCCTGAAATCCGGAAACGCCGCCATCCTGCGCGGCGGTTCCGAAGCTCTGCGCTCCAACCAGGCCATCGCCGCCTGCGTCCGTGAAGGGCTGGCTGCCGCCGGCCTGCCGGAAACCGCCGTGCAGGTGGTTGCCACCAGCGACCGCGCGGCGGTGGGCGAACTCATCACCATGAAAGACTACGTCGACGTCATCGTCCCGCGCGGCGGCAAGGGCCTGATCGAGCGCATCAGCGGCGAGGCGCGGGTGCCGGTGATCAAGCACTTGCACGGCAACTGCCACGTCTACGTCGATGACCGCGCCGATCTCGCGAAGACGGTCAAGATCGTCGAGAACGCCAAGACCCAGCGCTACGGCACCTGCAACACCACCGAATCGCTGCTGCTGGCGCGCGCTGTCGCCACCGTCGCCCTGCCCGGCATCGGCGCCATGCTGGCCGGCCACGGCGTGGAAATGCGCTGCTGCCCGGAAGCACTGGCCATCCTGGAAGGGGCCCATGTAGCCAACCTGAAACAGGCCACCGAGGCCGACTGGGACGAGGAGTACCTCGCCCCCATCATCGCCATCAAGGTCGTCGATGGCCTCGATGAAGCCATCCAGCACATCAACGCCCACGGCTCCCACCACACCGACGCCATCCTCACCGAAGACTACGGCCACGCCCGCCGCTTCCTGCGCGAGGTGGACTCCGCCAGCGTCATGGTCAACGCCTCCACCCGCTTCGCCGACGGCTTCGAATACGGCCTCGGCGCCGAAATCGGCATCTCCACCGACAAAATCCACGCCCGTGGCCCGGTCGGGCTGGAAGGCCTCACCAGCCAGAAATGGGTGGTGCTGGGGGAGGGGCAGGTGCGGGGGTGATTGCGAATGCGGCTTCCACGCGGCATTATGTAGCAGCCACTAAAGTCCTTATTAATCAATGAGTTATTATGCAATCGTAGGATGTGGTGAGCGATAGCGAACCGCATCAACCGTATTGGGCATTGGGAATGATGCGGTTCGCTATCGCTCACCACATCCTACGGCCCTTATCTCAAGGTCAGAAACAAGTCAGTTGCCGTATGACAGCCGTAAGTCAATGATTTTGCGTGGGGTGGCTGCTCCATAAGGCCGCTTCCACGACGCGGTTTCTCGTCGACTTACCAAGCGAGGTTTACATGAGAGCGATCAAATTCACCTTTTGGCAGGATGGCGATTTTTATCTCGGGTATCTCAACGAATATCCTGACTATCCGACCCAGGGAACAACCAAGGAAGAACTGGTCGAGAACTTGAAAGACTTGTTGGTCGATTTCGAATCGGGCCAAGTGCCCTATATCCACAAAGTCGAAGAACTCCTGGTGGCCTGAGTGAAAAGGCGCGATCTAATCAGAGCCCTCGAACAAATGGGTTGTGTGCTGGCACGCAATGGCGGGCGGCACAACTGGTATACCAATCCGATCATGAAGCAATCGCAGCCGGTGCCACGCCATAACGAGATCAATGAGTTATTGGCGAAGTCGATCATCAGGAAGCTGGGCAATGATTAGTCACTTACGACTCAAGTCTTCACATTTCATGAGCAGATATGTAGCCCGGATGCAGCGAAGGCGGAATCCGGGGAACGCGTTACACCCCTTCCCGGATTCCGCCTTCGCTGCATCCGGGCTACCTGTTTGGTTCCGGCTCTGCCGGCGTTGGAATCGGCCAGGCCACGGACGGGTTGAGCAACGGCAAGGCAGGATGGCTTCCCGCCTGCGCGGGAATGACGGAATCAGCTTGGCGTATGACTTCGCATAAGTCGCCTGCCCCCCTCGCCCTCCTTGGCGGCACCTTTGACCCCATCCACTTCGGCCACCTCAGAATGGCCGAGGAACTGGCGGAAACGCTGGGTATCGGTGAGGTGCGTTTCATCCCCGCCGGGCAGCCGCCGCATCGGGGCCAGCCGCGAGCCGAGGCCAGGCACCGGCTGGAAATGGTGCGCCGGGCGATTGCCGGGAATCCGCGTTTTGTTCTGGATGAGCGGGAAATCCAGCGCGCCGCGCCCAGTTACAGCGTGGATACCCTGAGCGAGCTACGCGCGGAGTTGCCGGCCGCCACGCCGCTGGTGCTGTTCATGGGGGCGGATGCTTTTTTGGGCCTGACTACCTGGCACGCGTGGCGGCACTTTTTCGATCTGGCGCATATTGCGGTGGCGCATCGCCCTGGTTTTTCCGCTGCGGCATGGGAAGATGCGTTACCCGATCCTTTGCGCCGTCTGCTTTCCACGCACCGGGCGGAGCAGGCCGGCGAAATTCTGGAAAAACCATCCGGCCGGGTTTTCCTTCACAGCATCACCCAACTGGACATCTCGGCCAGCCAGATTCGCGACCGCGCCCTGCGGGCAAAAAGCCTGCGCTATCTGTTGCCGGATGCCGTAATCGACTACCTCACCGAGAACCACCTCTATGTCTGACTATCCCTCCCCCGAACAACTCGCCAAGATCGCCATCGCCGCACTGGAGGACATCAAGGGCAAGGACATCACCGTCATCAATGCCGGCCACCTGACCTCGCTGTTCGACAAGATGATCATCGCCAGCGGCGATTCCACCCGCCAGGTGAAGTCGCTCGCCGACAATGTGCAAAAGAAACTGAAGGAAGCCGGCGCCGAGATCATCGGCGTGGAAGGCGAGCAGGTCGGCGAGTGGGTGCTGGTAGATGCCGGCGACGTGGTGGTGCACGTCATGCACCCGACGGTGCGCGCGCATTACAACCTGGAAGAACTCTGGGGCGCGGCGCGCAAGGCGCGGGCGGCGCATTAAGGTGAAACAAGCCCATGTCTGTGTTGTAGCGCCGGCGCTACAGGGGCACCCAGCTTCGTGGGCATGAAATGACGCCCCTGCCCGACATCCGCCGACTGCGCGCCTGGCTAAAACGCGGCGGCGTGATCGCCTATGCCACCGAATCCTGTTTCGGCCTGGGCTGTGATCCGCGCAATGCCCGCGCGGCGCGGCGGATTCTGGTGTTGAAGGGACGCCCGCAAGCCCGTGGCTTGATCCTGATCGGTTCCGAATTCCGCCAGTTCGCTCCTTTTCTGGCGCCGGTGCCAAGCGCGCTCGCCAGCCGTTTCCCGACCTGGTGGCCGGGCCCGAACAGCTTGCTGCTGGCCGCCGCGCGGCGTTGCCCACGCTGGCTGACAGGGCATCACGACCAGTTGGCGGTGCGGGTGACGGCCCATGCCGGAACCGTGCGCCTGTGCCACGCGCTGGCTAGGGCCCTGGTTTCCACCAGCGCCAATCGCGCCGGCCGGCGTGCCCTGAAAACGGCCAGCGCCTGCCGCCAGGCATTCGGCGCCCGGGTCTGGGTTCTGCCCGGCCGCATTGGTCGCCGCCGCACGCCTTCGACCCTTTTTGATCCGCTTTCCGGCGCGATCATTCGCGCCTGAAGCCATGTTCCCGGTTTCCTGGCGCGTCCTGCTCGCCTATGCCGTATGCAGCCTGGCGCTGGACGCCGCCAGCAACCCGCAAACCGTGTTGCCCTTGGCGCTGGCGCCTTGGACGCCGCCGATCGGCCTCTCGCTCGCCTTCCTGCTGTTGTATGGCGCGCGCTATGCGCCCTGGCTGATCGCCGTCACCTTCCTGCTCGGCCTGCCCATCCACGGCGTGCCCTCCAACTGGCTGGCGGCTTTGTGGGCGGCCACGCTGCTGATGCTGGGTCTGCTGGGGATCAGTACCTGGCTGGCGCGTGGCCTCAAGATCGACGCGCGCCTGACCAGCCAGCGCGACCTGTTCTGGTTTCTCCTGGCGGCGGTGGCCGGTGCCTGGCTGGATGCCGGCGTGCATGTGTTCGCGCGCAGCCCGGAGGCCGCGTCCGATGTCTGGGGCTGGGGAGCCGATCTGGTGAACTATTGGGTGGGGGCATTGATTCGCCTGCTCATCATCGCGCCCCTGGTGCTGGTCCATGCCGGCCACGACTGGGCCACCTGGCGAAGCTGGCGGCTGGAACGTGAAGTGCTCCTGCAGGCCGCCTCCATCGCCATCGCCCTGGCGGTGATCTTCGGCCTCAAATACACCGACGAATACAAGTTCTTCTATCTGCTGTTCCTGCCGTTGATCTGGGTCGCCATGCGCCACGGCATCCAGGGCGCCACCGCCGCACTCGCCTTTACCCATGTCGGCCTCAACGCCAGCCTCGAATGGCGCGGGTTGCACGCCATCGCCGTGGTGGAATTCCAGATGCTGATGCTGGGCCTGGCCATCACCGGCCTGTTTCTCGGGCTCACCGTGAGCGCGCGGCGCGCGGCGGAAGAAAAGCTGCACCAGCGCGAGGCGGAGTTGAACCAGGCCATGCGCCTGGCCGCCGCCGGCGAGATGACGCAGGCCATCGCCCATGAACTCAACCAGCCCCTCTCCGCCTTGGCCAACTACGCACGCGCGGCTCAGGCGATGCTGGAAACACCGGAAAACAACCTCCCCCTGCTGGCGGATACACTCGCCAAGATCGACCGCGAAGCCACCCGCGCCGGCCAGGTGGTGCGCCGCCTGCGCGAGTTCTTCCGCGGTGGCGGCCTGCGCCTGGAACCGCTCAGTGCCAACGAACTGATCGAGGAAGGCCTCGCCCCCGCGCGCCGCCGCGCCGAACGCGCCGGCATCAATGTGACGGTCGACTTGCGCGGCGACTTGCCGCAATTCATGGCCGATCGCGTGCAGACAGGCACGGTGCTGCACAACCTGCTGGTCAACGCCATCGAAGCCATCGAGTGCGGCGATCCGAAAACCCGGGAAATCGCCATTACCGCGCGCCGCCTGGACGATGCGCGCCTGCGTTTCTGTGTGCGTGACAGCGGACCAGGGGTCGTCCAGGACATGCGCGAGCGCTTGTTTGATTCCTTCGCCACCAGCAAGCCGGAAGGCATGGGCCTGGGGCTGGCGATCAGCCGCACCCTGGTGGAGGCGCACGGCGGCAAACTCTGGCTGGACAATCCGCGTCCCACCCGTTTTTGTTTTTCCTTGCCGATCAGGCCATGAGCGTTTCGCACGGCCGCCCGAAGGAACGCGACGTCCCTCCGGGAGGGAGTGCGCGCAGCGCGAGAGAGCTCCAATGACCGAACCCATCATCACTATCGTCGACGACGACGACGCCGTGCGTGACTCGCTGGCGTTGTTGCTCAATTTTCGTGGCTTCCGCTGCCGTGGCTACGCCAGTGCCGAAGCGTGTCTCAAGGCCTGGGATCCGGCTTGGCGCGGCTGCCTGCTGCTCGACTTGCGGATGAGCGGCATGGACGGCTTAGGCCTGCAGCGCGCCCTGGCCGAACGCGGCTCGCGCCTGCCGGTGGTGTTCCTCACCGGCCACGGCGACATCGCCCATGCCCGCGCCGCGCTCAAGGCCGGCGCCGTCGATTTCCTGGAAAAACCCTACGCGGAAGACGCGCTGCTGGAAGCTGTGCGCGAGGCCGTGGCGCGTGATACCCGGCAACACGCGGAACACCGTTATTCGGAGGAAATCGCCGCGCGCATGGCACGCCTGTCGGAGCGCGAGCGTCAGGTCATGGATCTGGCCGTGGCCGGCAAACCGAATCGGGAAATCGCCGCCCTGTTGGAAATCAGCCCGCGCACGGTGGAAGTGTTCAAAGCCCGCATGATGGAAAAAATGCAAGCGCGCAGCCTCCCGGAACTGGTGCGCATGGCCATGGAGTCGCGCACGGGGGCATAGCGCCTGTCGGACTTTGGAATCGCAGGCTGCAAAATGACCGCGACGACCCATTTTCCGCCGGATTTTTGCCCCATAGTTTGACTATGTAGTGCCTGACCGAAAACCCCACCCGCCCAGTAACGGCGGGCATTGCCGTCGACGAAGGCGATGCGAAGATGATGCCTGAATGTCAGTTTGAGGCCGGATTCTCACGAATTTACGGGGAAGCGGGGCCC